>Ga0129313_1000804_pt1 | contig 22910 bp, 13 predicted proteins | sample O1105metagenome_FD_94436 | JGI IMG/M metagenome (GOLD analysis project Ga0129313, IMG submission 94436) | Orangutan group fecal microbial communities from fecal samples from Wisconsin, USA - O1105 metagenome | ecosystem: Host-associated > Mammals > Digestive system > Large intestine > Fecal...
CACCGTCCATACTGAAAGGGTGAGGCAAATCACGTGTCAGTTTCGGAATGACCATGCGAATAAAGTTGAACAGGTTGTTTTCCCAAGTCCCATCGTATGTCAATCGGTCGCTATAGCGTTGGTCGCCTATCAAATTAGACTTGTCGATATAATCCATACGCAGATTGTCAAAACGCTCACGAACAGGAAGTCCCTTTCCAAACATCAAAAGTCCAGCCATGGTCAATCCCTCTTTTCCTGTTCTACGATCTTTTGCATAACCGCCAAAGTTTATCAAGAACTCCTTGTGTTCAGACGAGTTCCATTGATGCTCAGGATGTAAATTCTGAAACATTTGGCGAAATCGCTCCAAGGTTGGAATATCAATATCATCCATCGTATAGTATTCCAACAACAAACCATCATTGCCAGCTTCATTGGCATCGCGAAGCATCATCTTTAGTTCTTGTTCTGTACAATGATAGTCTCCTTCATGATTGCGTTTGAAAGTACCTCTTGACAGGTTGTTGTTGATATATATAGGGCGAACTGTATAGTCTGCACGAGGCACATTAATAGCAATAACTTTTCTGCCGCTAATATCTATAGTCTGAATATCATCATCATATAGGAGATTGATATTGACTTTTTCTCTACTATTGACAGTATTCCACAAGTCCTTGCGAATCTTGTCGGCATCCTCAACACCAACTATTTCAAAACGTTCGGCATTGTCTTGTTCGTTCATGTGTTCTACTACACCCAAGAGAATGATTCCGCCATAAGTGTTAGCGAAAGCTGAATAAGTGTCCCAAAGCGAAGTTGGCACACCTTTGGTAGCTTTTTTACATTCTAAGGTGACACGCTCACCTCCAGAAAGAATTTCGTATATGTTATTTATTTTGTTCATTTCGTTTTATCTTCTGCAACATTCCAATAAACAATATCGTCCTGTTTCAAATCATATTTATGTGTTTTGGCTTTCACATAGGAATATATCACCTTGAACCAATCAGATACAGACATTGCTGAATATTCTTCTCCGAACCTCTCTATACATTCTCTTTCCAAAAGAAGTACAGAAATGCCATTATGCATCGTCATTAAAGTGTCAGCAAACTCCACGATATGGATATCATCATTTATGTCTGTCAACTTGCGGCCAAACTCTGGAATATCCATGTTGCCATTGCTTAATATAAAATCTTGCAAAAACAATTCCGCTTTTGGTTTTACCTTAAATGGAAGTAGTTTAGCACCTTCTGTCATTTCAAAGAATTGTTTTGCCTTAGCCTTGTCTATAGTTGCAGTTAACTTTGAAAAACGATTATACGAGTTCAGGTTGTCTGCTGTAACGGCTGAAGACATGATTTCTTTTAGTAACAGCTCATTGATACCAAAGAGTTCTGCCACTTGGTGGAGTTTCGTATTCTTTGCCTGATTCATATACTCTATGACATAGTCATGAAATCTCTTACCAGTGTCAAGAACAGCATCACCACTTTCTACGTCATGCAAGAATATGTTGGCATACTTTTGCTCTTCTTGAGATAACAGAGCAAATGACTTGTGGAGTTCCTGCATTACCATCTGTCGTTCCTCTTCAGAAGCATTTCCCTTGTTAATTAACTTCAGATAAACATCAAAACGCTCATTTATATAGTCTGCATCTATCTGACCTGTATCTATTTCCGTAAGATAAGTCTCAATGTCGTAAGGTGGTTCTTCCACGCCACCACCTCCTACACCTGAAGGCAACAACTCTTGGTATCGCTTTAGCAACACATTGTAAGTTTCCTCATTTATCACCATATCAATATCCACATAGTTACCTTGTGGTTGTTTTAGATGATAATGAGTTTTCTCCCAAATAAAGCCTTGTATGCGAGCAGCTTCAAGATGTTTATTAAACAGATTGAAAAGTTTTACGAAACGTTTCCTTTCTGCTTCCAATTCTGGTAACTTCTCGAAGTTCTTAACACCAGCATGAACAAACAAATATTCTATTTCTTCATAGATGCTATTCATTTGATGCAAGTTATGGGTCAATGGATCTGCAAAGAGTTTCAGAGGTTTGTTGTCAGAATACATTGCTACAGCCTTATCTATGTAACATTTCATCGTATGTGGATAACGATAATAGCGTATCACTCCAAATGGTTTGTCTGGTCCAAACAAGCGGTTTGTACGGCTAAAAGCTTGGATAATATTTTCATACTCCATCAACTTATCCACATAGAGCGTATTAATCCATTTGGAATCAAAGCCTGTAAGCATCTGATTCACCACTATGAGAAGATTGATTTGCTTGTCCTCCGTAAAATCCTTTCCATTATAAGGCTTTTTATGGGCAAGACGCAAAGCTACATCTTTCTTGAAAGCTGCATGAGTTGACATCGTAAATTCTTTGCCAAACTGCTCTTTGTAGCCTTCTAACACCTCAATAAGTCCCTCTTCCTTAAACTGTTGACCACCTGTGTTGTCAATGTTTGGATCAAAAAGCGCCGTCACCTTCAAAGCTGGCATTTCCTTGCGCAACAATCTATAATAAGCTATAGCTTCCGGAATACTGTCCGTAGCAAGCAAGGCATGGAACTTATTGTTCAAACTGAGAGTGATCCAATTTTCCTTGATATCCTCCACAACTTTCAGATGATGCTTTTCACAGCTATATTGTGAAGAAGGAATGAAATCCTCTATACCTTTTATATATGAACCATTTGGTAGTGTCTTTCCTGCCATAGACACCTCGCTTGGATTCATATAGTGCTGATATACTTTCTTTTTAGCCTCATCAGCCATAGCTTCCTCATCCGTCTGTGCTTTTGCTTTTTCCAAAGCCACACAACGACGCAAAGCCTTATCCTTATATGTAGGACACATATATGGGTCAAAACCTAACACATTCTTGTCTATGATACCATTAGCAATGGAATACGTATGCAATCTTTCCCCAAAGATCGTTTGCGTGGTATTCGATTTCTTTTGATTTTCATCATTGATGGGAGTACCCGTAAAACCAAAGAATACTGCATGGGGAAAAGTTCGCTTAATGTCGATTAGCATGTCACCAAAAGTAGAACGATGGCACTCGTCTATGATAAATACCACTCGCTTGGATACAATCTTCTCAATCTCGGCTTTTTTCTTAGGGAACTCCTCGGCATTCACTTTGCTCATTTTCTGTATGGAAGTCACTATCAGAAGATTTTTCCTTGGAGTATCGTCATACAATTTCCCTATCAAATCATCAGTGTCTTCTGTTGCCTGTACATCATCCACGGGATCAGCAAAAGAACGGTATTCATCCAAGGATTGTGTTCCAAGTTCTATTCTATCGACAAGAAACACCACCTTGTCCGCATCACTCGACTGTGCAATCAACTGGGCAGACTTAAAACTGGTCATAGTCTTTCCACTACCTGTTGTATGCCAGATATAGCCACCTTTCTGCTCCGTACTCTTCCAATCCCATTTTGCAACAATGGAACTAATCTTACTGGCAGCGTAATATTGATAGCTTCGCAATACTTTCAATATACCATCTGCTTGGTCGGCAACAGTATAAAAACCAATGAGCATATGTGCCATCGGTATAGAGAGGAATGTAGATGCTATTTGTTGCCAATCATTTATTGGGTTATTGTTGGCATCAGCCCAATGAAAACAAAAGGATTTGTTAAATTTAACATCAATACCTGGATTGGAAAAATACATCATCTCCTCAGGGTTCATAGCCACAAATATTTGAACCAACGAGAAAATGCTGTCTGTAAATACTCCTTCAGGAATATATTTATCTGTAATTTGATTAACAGCATGCATAGCTGGAACCTTGCTGCTTTTTAACTCTATATGTATAACAGGCATACCGTTGATGAGCAAGACCAAATCGCCCCTACGTTTTGGCAAAATATAAGAATGATGTTCAAACTTTGGTTGGCGAGCTATCTGATAAAAACTTTTACCGCTTGCTATTTCCAAACGGTTATAAATAGTTAGTGATACATCCTTACCAAAATGTAATTGGTCGGCAGGATTATCACGGGTAATGGTCACCGACTTGCCATTAATGAAACCATTGAGCGCAAGGGGAGTACGCAACTCCTTTACTTTATTAAGAAGTTGCTGCATTTCACCTTTTGTCAAAGGCTGACCATTCAAGCGGTCTATTCCCTTATTGTTATTAAAAAGGATGTCAGCCCAATTCTTAATGAGCTGTTCCTCTGTAGGATAGTTAAGCATCTTGCCAGACCACCCATTATTTTTTAACAATTTGATGAGGGCATCCTCAAATTCTGGTTCATAGTCGAATCCCATATCGTTTTATATTTACTTGTTATACAAACATTTTTTGAAGCAAAGATTGCTTCATTGTGCGGAGTTTAGTGATTTTATTTTCAACTTTGCGGGAATTGCAATCGGCAAACAATAACAACTTTCCAATTTGTTTTTGCTCTTCTTTTTGGGGAACCATAAACTTTAATTCTGCAAAGTCTTCAAAACTTATACTTCTTCCGTCACGTATTCCATAAGTTACAGTTTCTAAACGTTTTATAAACTCTTTTGAAGAAAGAACATATTTCCAATACAAGCCATCATTTTGCGACTTATCTTTAAATTCTATAATTGTATATGCAGGAGATGTTATACCCTCAACTTCCGAATAAGCAAATCCGCCTTGAAAAGAACGAAGATGAATGACAAATTGACCAGGAAGTACTCTTTTATAGCCGACCTCGTTAGCTTTGTCATGTTGGACATCGAACCCAACATCATCCCTAAATACCATTCCATATTCTTGCGATGCAGATACCACTGGCAAATCTGGATGATTCTTATCATAATAAGTATGAAAGATTTCTTCTGCACTCATTTCATTCCAATGATAAGTCTGATTCTTATATCTAATTAGCGGAGCGTACCCCCCCCTATTAACATTTACAAACATCTGATTAAGAAGCGATTGCTTGATATTGCGTAACTTCTCTAACTTCTGTTCTAATTTGCGAATAAGGTGGTCAAGCGAATTAAACATCTTGACAATTTTTTCTTGTTCTTCTGCTTTTGGAAATACAACATTTCCTTTAATAGCATCTTCATCACTTATCAATAACGTATTTTTAGCTCCCTTATTAACTAAAGGACGTAAATAGTCGTTCAACCTTTGATCAAGTTCAAAATATGTTTGCACAAAATTCGAATCAACTTTTTCATTTGGAGTAAAAACACCATATAAAGCAGAAACTATTCCGTTTTTTGTTTTATTCGTTTTGATTATACCATAAGGTTGCTGTTTCAATGGAGATTTAGTATAAACTACATCCCAAGTATGAACAATTCCATAGCCAGTCAAAGATGCTCCAGCAAAAGATTTGCCTTGATATTCTATTTGATTTATTACGCCATATTCTCTCGAAACAGAATAGATGTCATATTTATTAAATACATTAGAAGCATTCTTCTCATTAGAGACACTGAGATACTCATAAAGCGGTGTTTCATTCCACTCTCCTTCATATCCTTTAAATCTTATCTCTGGAACTTTCTTAATTTTATCCATATTCATTCCTCCTTATACATTTACCAAAACTTTCTTAAATTCCTGCAAAGCAGCCATATCAAACTCGTTGCCCGTCAACTCATCTATCATATCAGCAAGCTGTATGGAAGCATCGTGAATATCATGTTCCAAGTCCACAAACGTTGTTGCGTACTTTTTCTGCAAAGCCATAAGTTTGCCAATAAACTCATCTATGATAGTCTGAGGCAATGTTGCCAAATGGGCACAAAGACCCTCTATCCATTTGATGGATAGTAACTTCATCACGTCTTCATCGGATAATTCTTGCTCTATTGTTAGCTTAGTATGCTCATGCAAGGCTACGGCAGCAAGTCTAATCTCAGCCTTCAAGGTTTTAGTCTCATTCATCAGACGACTAATCCTTATCAGATGTGCCTCATAAGAGTTTTCTGGGAAATCAAAGTTAGCACGATAATGACCAATGAGCGCATTGGTAGCAGCCTTGCCGTATGTGCCATCCTTACCAGCAGTTACGTTTTCCCAGCATATCTCATCATGGGCAGCAATAAAAGCCAACTTATCTTTCTTTTTTGAAAGTTGGATGTATTCATTGAGTGAAGAAATCTCAGGAGTTTCCACTTCTTCCAAAGCTTCAGAAAGTTTTCCGTCAAGAGCCTTCTTGTCAAGCACACCATCATCGTTGGTAATACCATCACGCTCATCATCTGCTAATTCTCCCAAAGTTTCCTCTGTCTCGGAAGCAGCCATTTCTAGGCGTTCTTCCTTATCGTGTAGAGCTTGCCATTCTGATTTCAAATATGTATTCTGTACAAGTTCAAAGGGTAGTACATGACCAACCCAACCATCTTGTACCTCATATTCCTTATCATCCTTCTTTTTGATAACCCAGTTGGCATCTACCATGCGAGTAGCCTCAAATCCTTCCGATTGAATGATTTCCAAATCCTGCGAAATTGTCTGCCATTTATCTGCAAACAATTGGTAAGCCTCAAAGCGGTCAACAAGTGGCATTTGCTCGAGCTGATTAAATATATATGAAGTAATCGCATCCTCTTCTGCGGCAATATTCAGAGACTGCATATTGTCGAGCAAACGATGATGTAACATTTCGCTAAAGCCGCCAAACTTATCAGAGAACATGTTCTTGAAACCAACTACAGAAGGATGATTCTCCACTGTCTTCTGAATATCTGTCACCTTAAATTCGGTTTGTGGAGTATCTGTCTGCTTGAAAAGAGAATTTTTCAATCCCGCAAAAGCATCCCAATATCTATCCATTGCAGAAAGTTCCCCCTTTGGTACACCACCAAACATTGTTGCATATAAATCCCAAGTTTCTGCATCATCCGAAGAATTGACATATCGAGGAATGTTGAGGTTATAACCATTGGCACGAATCTCTTCTTTAGTTACCAATCGGGAGAACTTTGGTTCTTCCTTCTTAGAAATATAGGTATCCACTATACGCTTGATGTCAGAAGCACGCAACTTGTTCTTCTTTCCTTCCTTTTTAAATCCCTTAGAGGCATCTACGATAAGTACATCACTTGTTGGACGAGACTTGCGTAGCACCATGACTATAGTAGGAATACCCGTACCAAAGAAAATGTCAGCAGGTAAACCGATGATAGCCTCTATGTTGTCATTTTCAATCAACTGTCTGCGAATACTTCCTTCCGAACCATCACCTACACTATTTTCTGTTCCATCACCAGCATCTCCACGGAAAAGTACACCATGAGGCAAGACGATGGTCATTATGCCATCGGTCTTCAAATGATATAAGTCATGAAGCAAGAAAGCATAGTCTGCCTTACCCTTAGGCGCAATGCCATAATCGTCAAATCGTGGGTCAACCTCTCCCAAATCTCCATTCTTCGATTTACGAGGAGGAGTCCAACTCTGAGAATATGGTGGATTGCTAACCACTGCATCTACATGCAGAGGATGATAAGTATTTTCCTTGTCATTCTCGTCAAAATAAGGCCAATCATCCTTCAATGTGTCACCATTTCTTGCTATAATGTTATCTGGTACGATGCCTCTCATAACGAGATTCATACGAGTGAGGTTGAAAGTATTCTGCTTTAATTCTTGTGCATAATACTTAATACAGTTATCTTGCTGGATATGGCGAGCCACCGACTTACCGATATTGATAAGGAGAGAACCTGAACCGCTTGTCGGGTCATAAATTTCTATTTGAGAACGGTCTTTAAGATGATAAGCCACAATTTCTGACATCAGCAAAGAAACCTCATGAGGAGTATAGAACTCACCAGCTTTCTTGCCAGCGTTGGCTGCAAACTGACTTATAAGATATTCATAAATAAAGCCAAGTACATCATAGTCTTGCCTTCCACTCATAGGAATATCTTTAATCAAAGAAAGCAGGTCACTTACAGCACGTGTTTGTTCCGCATCTGATGTTCCCAACTTTTTCAATCCTGTCTGCAAAGTATCAAATATACCAGAGAAGACCTTCTTATGGGTTGGTGAAATCAAACGTGTAAAAGCTGAGAGAGCGTCACGCACATTGGCTATTTGAAAATCAAAATCCTTATCCATCCATGTAGAATAAAGGTTTTCATATGCTATAAAATAGCCTAATTTACTTTGTGCCCACTTGACGATTTCCTCATTTTTCTCATTGAGTTGAGGTAAATCTGTATCTGTAAAATCATATTCCTTAGCAATTCTTACTTCTTGCTCTGAAAGGAACTTGTAAAAAATGAATCCAAGAATATAATCCTTGTATTCATTTGCTTCTATTTTAGAGCGCATCTTATTTGCAGATGCCCATATCTTATTTGCGAGTTGTTGCTTGTTCATAATTGTATTTTATTCTTTTAAATGAAATTCACTACCAAATAATAAATTCAACTTTGATAGGTATTTTATTTGGCTTTCATACAAAGCCTCCTTTTTATCGCTTATATTATTTTCAAATTCTTTTCTTATTTGTTCGACACTATTTTGGCTTTTTATAGCCTCGTTCAGTAGCTGAGTTGCATTATCATGCTTTTCTGCCAAATCAAGGAAATCTTCCCAATTTGTTAAATGGCTGGCGGCATTACTTGCTATATAGCACATATAACCTGCATAAGCTTGAGCATCTTTTATTAAATTCGTTACCCGTGAAGTCAAATCTTTATCTTCAACCGTCACATAGATAATTCTGCATTCATGTAAGAATGATAATAGTGTACCATTTATTTGCTCTATCAAAGAAAGAAGGCGTTTAGAAGAATGTTTGTCATACAAAGCATATAACAAAATTCCTTGTTGCTCATTCAGTTTTTCTGTAAAATATAAAATTTTCAACAAACGTTCTGTCCGTTGATTTATGAAGTCATGTCTGCGTTGTTTTTTCAAAAGAGATTTCATTCTTTACAGTTTCAATACGTGATGTTATATCCTTTACATCTTCTTTAGTTGCGATATTTTCTCCTTTTTTTGATTCGTATTGAATATCACGAACATCTTCCTTTTGAGCAGCATTTTTCCCTTTTTGCAAAGAATACTGCTCAATATATTTAAATATAAAAGGATAGCAAATCGCTATTATTAATAAAATTATGTCCATATACATTTATTTTTTATATATTGGCCAAAACAAATCCTGTATATCTACATTCAAATATTTGGCAATCTCCACCAATGTCTCGACATTCGGCTGTATGGTGTTGGTACACCACTTTGAGACGGTTGCAGGATCTTTACCCAATTGTTCAGCGAGCCATTTGTTGGTTCGTTTCTTTTCAGCCAGGACGACCTTTAGTCTGTTTATATCTTTACTCATATTTACGTTTAATTGTTTGGAATGTACAAAAGTAGTGATTTCCTGTTAGAATAACGAATAAAGGTGTTGAATTATTATGTTAGATAGTGATATTTGTATTATATAGATGATATATACATCAATTTATAGAATATGTGAGCTAATCTATTTGACTATAGGGTGTCATTTGACGACTCATAATATGGGCGGTGTCAAGTGAAATGCAATGAAATCATGAGAAATACGGATAAAACAACATAAACTTTGCCAACCACAACAAATTAGCGACGAATTATGTTGGCAAAATGTTGGCAATTTCATAAAAGCAAAAATCCTAACTGCTCAATATCAAGCAGTTAGGATTCTGTATGGTGCGCCTGATAGGACTCGAACCTACACGGCCTAAACCACTAGATCCTAAGTCTAGCGCGTCTACCAATTTCGCCACAAGCGCATTTGCGAGTGCAAAGATACAATATATATTTCAATTAGAAGAAGAAAAATATAAAAATCTTGACTATTGTTTGCTATTTAACGATATTATTCGTACTTTTGCAACATGTTGAACCCATTTACAAGAACCTAAGATGATGAAAAAGTATGCTATTCTAACAGTCGTTTTGCTTGTTTTCCTTGTACAAGCTACAAGGGCTAATTCTCAGCCCACATTGCCTATAGAGGGAAATGTTGTTAAAGCCTCTCACCCACTCATACAGTATATCGGGCGAGTGAGTCTCAACGACATTGCACGCTTCAACTACCCTGGTACTACCATACAAGCCAGCTTTGAAGGAACTTCCCTAAAGATGATTTGCCGCCCTATGACGGGATATTTCATGGCACAGATAGATGGGTGCGAACCCTTCAAGGTGGGATTTAATGCACCTCGCGACTCTGTCGTCACATTAGCCACCGCTTTGCCACAGGGCAAACACCACATAAAACTGATGTATGTGATGGAAGGCCTCTTCCGCAATCCCGAGTTTCATGGTTTCGTGCTCGACAAAGGAAGCCAGCTTGTGCCCCCAGCCGCTCTACCCGAACGCAAGATTGAGTTTATCGGCAACTCTATCACCTGTGGCTATGGTGTAGAAAGCATGGAGATGTCAGCCCCCTTCGAAGATGAGACAGAGAATCACTGGCTCACCTATGCCAATATTGTGAGTGACAGCCTGCTGGCTCAACACACCTCGATATCACGTAGCGGCATTGGCGTTTATCGCAACTACGATGGTCCGAAGACCGGCTCTACCGAGAACATGCCGTGGCAATACGAATATACCTTATTTAATAAGCACGACGAGAAATGGGATTTCTCCAAATATCAACCCCAGTTGGTCTGTATCAACTTAGGTACCAACGACCTCTCCACCAACAATTACGACATCCAACTCTATGAGAACAACTACCGTATGTTCCTCAAGACTGTCCGTTCGAAATATCCCACAGCTAAAATCGTACTGCTTACAGGACCAATGTTGGGAGAGAAAGAGAGTAGTCAGCAGCGCGCCGTACTCGACCGCATTTGTGCCGACGCTCGCAAGAATGGCTTTACCCTACCCGATGATGCTGTCGTTGGCAAGAAGGGAAAAAACAAGAAAACAAAGAAGTCTGGCGATAAAGACATCTACCGCTTCGACTTCAGCTTCCAGACTGGCGACTTGGGTTATGGAGCCAGCTGGCACCCCAGCAAGTTGCAGCATCAGAAGATGGCAGGAGAGCTGTTGCCTTTCCTTCGCGACTTGATGAAATGGCAATAAAAAAACAAAGATGATATCCATGAATATTCCTACTATTTTTACTCAACCAGAAGACTTCTACTCATTAGCATGCTATACCTATATACTGTCTGGCGTGATATGTGGCGTTGTCAGATGGTTTCACATGTGTCATCCGTTCGATAGGGGGGGAGACTTCTTCTACCCTGCTCGCCGACAGATGACATTCTTTTACACCGCAACGGCTTTGCAGTTGCCTTACGTATTGTGTCCTGGCGATCCAGGAACCTGGTTATTTGCACGAAGCTTTGGTATTCTCTACTATCCCGTGTGCTTCACCATACTCTACCATCGCTATTTCCAAACGGATAATCCTTGGCGTCAATGGTCGGCAGTGACCTATTTCGTCACCCCGTTCCTATTGCTGGGGGGGCTATTCTTTTTCGTCGTTTTTCATCAGAACGCCCTACTCGTGCCTTATAAGTTACCTTGGGAAATAGCCATAGGAAGCGTAAGCATCCTACTGTCCATCCATCTTTTCAAAGAGTGCAAGTGGCTCATCAAGAAAGTAGATAGTTACCACACACAGAACTACTCCAACGAATCCGACTTCCCCTTTGCCTTTGCTAAGAAGATGTTGCACCTGCCAGCTTTAGGGCTCCTCATTATGTGGACCCTGTTTATTCTTGACAACCAGATGGTCAAAGCATATATTGACCTATTTATGGCAGCATGGCAAGTTCAGTTCCTCTGCCGCATTCTGCACCCCAACAAAATGATTCACTCCGAGCAAAGTAAAGACAATATGGACTTCATAGAAAACGAAAACATGGAGCAAATCTTGCAGGAGAAAGAATTATTCGAGAAAATCGTACAGACGGCAGATGGTCAAGTATTAGAAGAAGCCCCTATAGACGACACATCCGATGAGCCAAAACTCATCACATATAACAAGGAGAAACTACGACTGCAGATGGAACAAGAGAACTGGGAATCGGTGAAGGACGAGGTACTCACCATCGTCAGCAAGAGATACTTAGAGCCCAGTCTGAAGAGAATAGAGGTAGTACGAGATGTCAGCGCCATGAACCACACCTTGGCAGGTACCTTCATCACCCAAGTGGGCTTCTATCGACTGGTCAATGCCTTCCGTATACGCCATTATGAGCGCCTCATGGAGTCGGACACCACCGCCAATTTAGGACAAGAAGCCGCCGCCGAAATGTGCGGATTTAAGAACAGATGGGGTCTTACCAATGCTCGAAAGCGCCTCAAAGACTTCGACTACGAATTAATAGAAAGATATGTAAGTTAGCCCACTTTATCTTAAAACACCCCCAAAAAAGCAACAAATCAACACGAAAAGCATGTGAACGTGCGGTGGATTTAGTTAAAAAATACTGAATCCACCGCACGTTCACGTTAATAAACTGAGGTTCACAACAAAAAACGGAGGTTCACTCCCGTTGATTAGTTTTTACTTATTTTTGCAGTCGAAAGTAATAACCTATTTTTATTAACTGCTTCCCTTTTTTATATTTATATTGTAATAAGATATATGAAAGTAAATATATTTAAAAGGTGTATAAGGAAAAGTGGAGCTTAAAACCTAAATTAATTATGAAAAAGAAGTTTTATCCTATGTTGCTCATAGCAGCCTTGAGCTTGACGGCATGTACGGACGTGACAGAACCCACTGTCGATTATGGTGGAAACACATTTATCAATGACTACTCGGCATTGGTAGATGCAGTCAACAACTTAAACAAGACGCTGAAAGAGCGATTTGATGCCCTCAACACATTGTTGAAAGACGGCATGGCAAACATTAAGTTGGCAGTAGATGCCAACACGGGTGCCATCACTGTATTGAGTGAGAATACAAAGAATGGTCTTAAAGACATCAACACATCTTTATTTAATGGTTTCGCAGCCTTAACCGCACAGTTGACCACACTCACAGGTCAGGTAACCGCACAGGGCGAAGCCATCGTATACGCCATGAATCAGAATGGCGAGATTCTACGCCTGCAGATAGACACCACTGGTAAACTTATCTCTGCACAAATCTTGGCTTCTGGCAATGCTCTTGTAGACGTGATCAACAACCAGGGCAACACCATGGCTGAGCGCATAGCAGCCTTGACAGCTGCCGTGAAGGGCGGATTTGCCGACATCAAGGTGGAAATTGACAAGAACACGGGTGCTATCACCGCACAGGGCGAGAGCCTCAAGGCTGGTCTGAACACCATCAACACGACAATCTTCAATGGCTTCACAGCCATCAAGACTACTATAGACGATAATGGTGACAAGATTGTGACCGCTTTGAACGAAAATGGTGAGATTTTGCGCCTGCAGATTGACACCACTGGCAAGCTCCTCAATGCTACCTTAATCGCTAAAGCTGATGCTATCATCAAGGCTATCAACGACCAGACAGCAAGTTTGGAGTCTCGTTTCAATGCACTGACCACAGCTATAGAGACAGGTTTGGCAAACATCAAGGTGGAAATAGACAAGAACACTGGTGCCATCAAGCTCCTCGATGACAATACCCAGGGCAGCTTGGGCAATATCAACACCAGCTTGCTCAAGATAGACGAAACTCTCCTGAACGGTTTCACAGCTATCAAGACCACTATAGACGATAATGGCGATAAGATTGTGACCGCCATGAACAAAAATGGAGAGATTCTGCGTCTGCAGATTGAAGACACAGGCAAGCTCCTCAATGCTACTATCATAGCTAAGGCTGATGCCATCATCACCGCTATCAACGACCAGACATCAAGTCTGGATGAACGTCTCAATGCACTCACCTTAGCTGTACAGACTGGTCTCGCTGACATCAAGGTAGAGATTGACAAGAACACGGGTGCCATTAAGTTCCTTGAGGAGACAACAAAGACTGGTCTTGCTCAGATCAACACTACGCTTGTTAATGGTTTCACCAAGCTGAATACCAAGATTGACAATCATGGCAAAAAGATTGTAACTGCTATTGGTCAAATGAGCGATACGTTCGAAACACAGAGCCGACTGCTCCGCCTCACTATCGACACCAACGGTAATCTCATCGCAGGTCAGCTCAAGAGTAGCATCCTCGATCTCACAACCGAGTTGAAGAGCCAGGGCTTGACGTTAAGCACAAAGCTTGAAGCCATCAACACCATCGTAGGTGCCGGACTCGGAAAGATTGAGGTTGTCAACGACAAGATCAACACCACGCTCGACCTCCGTCTCACATCAGTGGAGAACAAACTTGGAAGCAACAACTCTGCACTTGGCGATATCAAGACAGAACTCGGCAACCTGAAGACCGCCATCGACAATGTGAACACCAACATCACCACGGGCTACACAGCAGTAAAGGGCAGCATCGATGACATGACAGGACAGCTCACCGTTAAGTTGAGTGACAACACAACAGCCATCGTCAACATGGAGAACGGCATGAAGGATCAGCTCGTCGCTCTGAAGCAAATGATTGAGCAGCAAGGCGGCAAGATCGTTACAGCCATCGGTAATAATGGTGACGTCATCGTAGCAGCAGTCAACGATCAGGGCTCAGTTATCGGAACAGCCATCACCACACAGGGTGGAGAGATCAAGGGCTCTATCACAGGTTTGGAGAACGGCATGAAGGGTGCCATCACCCAGCAGACTACCGACATGAATCTTGTCATCGCAGGAGTGGTTGATGCCATCACAGCACAGACCGCCGCCCTCAACACAGCTATTGAAAACGGATTGGCAAAAGTTGTAAAATCTAACAATAAACTGAAGACAGCCCTTACCACAGCCATTAATGAGCTGAAGGACAAGCAGGACGCCAACTCACAGGCCATGCTCAAGCAGTTGGAAAAGATGGCTGCCGACAACGGAATCTATCAAGATCCAGCCGACAAGACCTCTGTATACATGGAACCAGCTATGTGGGCAGCAGTCAATGCAAATCCAGAACTGAAGAAAATCATCTCTGACATGCTTGAGGTACAGAAGCCTACTATCCTGTGCAACGCCTACTATTCAGCTTATACAGGCACGGTACAGAACAACAACTTAATCAAGGTAAATACCGAGCAAGTTGTTTCAACAACAGAAGTTGTGGCAGGTACACTCCAGCCCATGCAACTCGCCAACGGCAAGAAGGTTATCAGAATAGCCAAAGTGCCAGAGCAGATGAATTATAATATTACTTCAACCGTTAAGAACATCTTACACATCCTTTACGTGGATGCCAAAGGAAAGAATAGCCTCTCCTATGGAGGAGTCAGCAACACATTGCTTAACTTGACTACCTATAAAGATGGAGTCATCATGTCGGTTTTGAAGTGCAACTTTTACTTGGAAAATGATGCTGATGCAACAGGAACTCCATCTTTCGAGTATCCCGAATAAGTAAGAATCTGCAGAAAGAGCATGAACATCTCATGCCGATATGCTACCGCATTACAAATTCAAAGCAGTTACAATTATGAGAATAAAACGTTTAACCTTGGCAGTCGCCGTCTTAGCGACGGCTGCCACACTCCAAGCACAAACCTACAATGATACGGTGCGTACTCACACTTGGTCGGTTTACATCCAGGGAGGAGGAACTCTGTATCATGGCATGAGGGGTATGGACGAGATAGCTAAAAGAAAGCACATCATGCCCTTCGGAGGTGTCGGAGTGAAATACAATATCAAGCCCTGGGTAAGACTGGGTTTGAACTTAGAGTACGACATGCTGAGGTCGTTAGACAAGGGCATGCTCTCTACCACAACGAACAGGGATTATGAGATAAAAGATCCTTCTACAGGAAAGACCTATCCTACGACTTTGGAGACCAAGATGGACAGATTCCAGAACCGCTATACCATGCAGTACGCCATGGCAGACCTGAATGTAGACTTCAACATCATGGAGTTCTGGCACAACCGCAAGGCCCAGCAGCTCAACCTCTGGTTGGGAGTCGGTGTAGGTTATCTGCGTGGATGGAGCCGCAACTCCACCACCTACTCTTTCAGAGAGATGGCTGTTGCCAAGGGTGAGGGATACTACAATGTCTACACTCACAACTACATGAAGAGTCATGCCTTCAACGAACATGTTGACGCAATGTATATCCCGGCAACCCTGTCGTTGGAATACGACCTTTCCTCTCGCTGGACAGCAGGCGTATTCGGCAGATACAGTTATCTGCCTCTCAACAAGGACTTGACTCCTAAGGGAATGTACAGTGCAGGAGTGGTTCTTCGCTTCAACTTCGTCAGCAAGGTGATGCCAAGCAATAAGGCTCGCTACTACAAGGCTCTGAGAGATCAGGCCGAAATGAAGGAAGCCTACGAAAAGCAATTGGCTGAAAAGCAGCGTGCATACGACGGATTGTCTGAGAGTCTGAAGGCTTGCCGCAAGGACAATGCCGAGCTGCAGTCATTGCTCGACGACTGCGAGAAGTCGAAGAAGGTGAAGTCTTACGAGGTATTCTTCACCGTAGACAAGACCAACATCACGACTCAGGAAAGACTTCGCTTGAAGAAGTTTATCAACACCCTGAAGGAACAGGGCGACTACAAGCTTACCATCATCGGTGAGGCTTCGTCGGACGGAGTTTCTTCAAAGAACTACAAACTCAGCGAGGGTCGTCTGAACAATGTTGTCAACTTCCTGAAGAAACAAGGCATCAAGGACTTCGACATCAAGTTGGAGAAGGCCATTGGCGACAGCAACGGCTGTCCTAAGGAGGAATGCCGCCGAGTTTTGATTACTGTTGAGTAACAAATAAGGATAAATCTTTTCTTTAAAGCCGTCACAGGAGAACACTTCTCTCTGTGGCGGCTTTTTTTTTCGGGGGATATAGAGCAGCCCTTTGGCTACTTTCGTATAAAAAACTATTTGTCCAAACGTACACCCTTTGTTAGGTTCTCGCTTTCGACATTCTGGCACATCACTGCCTCTCTGTATTCCTTACCCTTCACTCGCAATACGACATGTCGAGCATCTACCTTCTCTACATTTCTGAAGAACATTCCCCAGCAAGGAAAGACGGGCCATTCGTTCGTAGGACGATTCACAAACCATGCAGGCAGTTCAGGATCGTCGATACCACGAAACTCAAGATGGCAATGTCTCAAGACCACCTGGCGTGTAGGAGCCATGCCCCAACTCTTCACCGAAAGCGCCATGCGCGTAATGTCTACAGCCTTCAAATGTTCTACGACGATACTGCCACAGGTATTGTCATCACCGAGCGTGACACAGAGAGGTGACAGCACGCGCTCTACCCTATTGCGACGAATCAAGATACGATCCATGTGACCTGGGGCTTTTCCCCAAGCACCAGGCTCTAAATTGATGGCATGTTCGGAGTTAGTACGTTGAGAAGTGATATGCGGGAAACGCCCAGGTCCGTAGATATGGCAGTCGGCCACCTCAAGACCTACAGAAGGCATTATCATACGAATGCCGTTGCACGAAGAATTAAGAACACAACGGCTTATCTTCATATTTTCCCAATAGCCACCTGCTATGGCGTCGTCGCCAGTATAAATACGGCATCGCTCTATCTTGACATCGTGACTACCGCGGATGTGGATACCGTCCCATCCTCCCTCAATAGAGAGATTGCTAAACGTAGACTGATCGAGAAGGTAAGCCAAAAAAGCATAATTGGCAGAACGCTTCACCTGGAAGTTGCGCATCTTCATATTGCGACATCCTGCAAGGAGCACCGTATGTGGTCCACGCATGTGCTCCTCGCCAAGAGGATTTCGCACATCGCCACCATCGATACATCCTTCGCCCTCTATGCCTGCGCCATCACATCCTACGCCCAAGATCATAGCCTTAGACCACTGCTCATCGGTAGCACTGTTGTAGTTGACAGTACCCTGTCCACTCTCATACCGCGAGAGGTCCAGATCGGTGGTAAGCGAAGAATAGTCAGTCAGGCGATTAGAACCCAGCAGTACGGCACCGCGATTCAGCCGCAACGTCACGCCCGACTGTAAGAAAACGCTTCCCGTCGTAAAAGTACCCTGAGGCACTTCTACGACTCCGCCACCCTTGGCAGCGCAGTCGCGTATGGCCCGGTTTATTGCATCAGCATTATTCTGCGTTGTGTCGTTGGGTACAGCACCATAAGCAAGGATGCTTACCACGATAGCTAACAAAAAATTCATACGTTTCTTTTCGTTTTACTGATCCTTCAGCCAGTCTCTATCCCTTTCGTCGTCCTCGGTAAAGTTTTTATCATCAAAGAGGCTCGTTTGCCCTGTCAGTTCGTCGATAATCTGTTGCTGACTCTTGCCAGCATCAGGGTCGAGATTCTCTGTTGTTGCTTTCGCCTTACTGGAAGTAGAGACAGACTCGCCTGCGCCAATACGCTCATCGCTCTCCTGAGCCTCGTCAGAACCCTCATCGGCTTCTGGTTCAGGGAAGCGAGTAGGCTCTAACTCCTCTATAGAACCGATGTTCCAAGTGGAGAGTCGTTTACCCTTAGCCTTGAAACTCTTCTGGGCGATAAACTGCTCGGCGTCGATCTCTTCGGCTGGTCTGACAGCATCTACACCCCCATAGGTGACACTGATGCGTGGATACACCGTATCGGTGAGCAGGATGAGCTTGCTGTTAGGGTTCTCACCCAGGACGTTCTGATGACGCTTGGTGGCGTCCATGGTGAATCGCTTGATATAAGGATAGCCCTCATTATCGGCATCATAGAGGATGGCTGTCCACACCTTGTGCTCATCCCATTTCTCCAGTCTGAGGATATTGTCCTCGTAGTGGTTATTGGGGTCGAAGTTGGTGATGTAGAATTCGCCATTATCGAGTACTACCAAGATATATTCATCGTCATTAAACTCGCCAAGGAATCGTCCGTTCTCATCATAGTTGATACGGTTGACATCGGGATCAAACCACACCTTTCTACCTCCTAAAGTACTATGTCCGTGACTCTTCAGTCCGATGCGTCGTATGACTCGCTTGGTTAGCAGATTGCCTTTAGCAGCACGTCCCTTGATAAGGATATCCGAGAAGTCTTTCTCGAGAAAGATGCTTTGGCGCTTCTTTGTGAGGTCGGGTTCCATAGTCACCTTGATAACCTCTGCCTCGCCATTGGGGTTGGCAGTAAAGTAGATGACACGGCTGCTCGGTGTGCCCTGTGTGATGTCATACATCTTGTCGCGCGTCATGGCAGTAACATTGAATCGCTTGATGAAGTAGTCGCCCTGCTTACCATCACGATACACACAGTTGTAGATGGTGCGCTTGTCGTTCTTCTTGAACACCTGTACGTGGAGCACGTTCTTGCCCACAAATATCTTGTCTGCCACCTTAGTAACCTTAAACTTACCATCCTTGTAGAAGATAATGATATCGTCGAGGTCGGAGCAGTTGCACACCAGCTCGTCTTTCTTCAGTCCTGTACCCACAAAACCTTCCTGACGGTTGATATAGAGTTTTTGGTTGGCCTCCACCACCTTGGTAACCTCAATGGTGTCGAAGTTTCTTATCTCCGTGCGACGTGGATGCGCCTTGCCATACTTGCCTTTGAGGTATTCGAACCAGTTGATGGTGACGTCGGTCATGTGCGCCAAATCGTTCTCTATCTCTGCCAACTCGGCCTTGATCTTGAGCAACAGTTCGTCGGCCTTGTCCTTGTTGTATTTCAGGATGCGCTGCATCTTGATCTCCAGTAGGCGGAGAATATCATCGCGAGTAATCTCTCTGTGCAAGACATACTCTACCATGCCCTTGCCATCCACCTCTGCAGTGAAGAGCTTATCCTTGAAAGGCTCCAGGCGAGAGTCGATGAAAGCCACCACCTCGTCTTGGCTCTTACTCTGCTCAAACTTGCGCTCTTTATAGATACGCTCCTCGATAAAGATACGTTCGAGAGAAGAGAAGAAGAGCTGTTCCTCCAGTTCGCCCTTACGAAGCATGAGTTCCTTGCGCAGTAATCCCATCGTGCGGTCCACACTGTGGCGCAGCACATCGCTCACAGTGAGGAAGCAAGGTTTATTGTCCTCGATGACACAGCAGTTGGGCGATATGTTTATCTCGCAGTCACTGAAGGCATAGAGCGCATCCATGGTCTTATCCGACGAGGTGCCGGGAGCCAAGTGCACAAGTATCTCCACATTGGCAGAGGTAACGTCTTCTATCTTTCGTGCTTTGATTTTTCCCTTTTCCACAGCCTTGGTGATGGAGTCGATCAAACTTCCTGTGGTCTTGCTGAAAGGTATCTCGGTAATAACGAGGGTCTTGTTGTCGAGCTTATCTATCTTGGCACGCACCTTGAGCACACCACCACGCTGACCATCATTGTATTTACTTACATCGATGGCTCCGCCTGTAGGGAAGTCGGGATAGATGGTGAAAGGCTCACCCTTGAGGTAGTGTACGGCAGCATCACAAAGTTCGTTGAAGTTATGAGGCAACACCTTACTGCTCAGTCCTACGGCAATACCCTCTGCACCCTGTGCTAAGAGTAAAGGGAACTTGGCAGGCAGCGTGATAGGCTCCTTGTTACGACCATCGTAAGAGAGTTGCCAGTCAGTGGTTTTAGGATTGAACACCACGTCGAGCGCAAACTTAGACAAACGAGCTTCTATGTAACGAGGTGCAGCAGCACGGTCGCCCGTGAGGATATTTCCCCAGTTACCCTGTGTGTCGATGAGCAGGTCTTTCTGTCCCATCTGCACGAGGGCATCGCCAATAGAGGCATCGCCATGAGGATGAAACTGCATGGTGTGACCCACGATATTGGCCACCTTATTATATCTACCATCATCCATGCGCTTCATGGAGTGCAGAATGCGTCGCTGCACAGGCTTGAGTCCATCCTCGATATGGGGCACAGCACGCTCCAGGATGACGTAGGAAGCATAGTCGAGGAACCAGTTCTGGTACATACCGCTGAGATGGCGCACGGCAGATGCGTCAAATCTGTTGACAGGCTTGTAATCGGAATGTTGTTCTGCTGCTTCGTCCTCGGGAGTCACACCCGCAGCTTCGTCTACTGATTCCGCTGATTCAGCCGATTCCGACGCATGAGGTTCTCCACCCTTGAGAAGTTCGTCTTTGTCTTTAATTTCGTCGCTCATAGATAGCTTTTAATACTTATTTTATATATTTTAGGCAAAAATACAAAGAAAATTCGAGAAAAAGGCGTATCTTTGCCGAAAATTTTGAAAATTATAAGATTTCATCATGGCACAAGAAGATGTTTTTAAAAAGATTGTAAGCCATTGCAAAGAATATGGCTTCGTGTTTCCAAGTAGTGAGATTTATGATGGTTTGGCAGCCGTTTACGACTATGGTCAGAATGGTGTCGAGCTGAAAAATAATATCAAGCAGTACTGGTGGCAGAGCATGGTATTGCTACACGAGAACATTGTAGGTCTCGATGCAGCAATCTTCATGCATCCTACAGTATGGAAGGCTTCAGGACACGTTGATGCCTTCAACGACCCATTGATAGACAACCGCGACTCCAAGAAGCGCTATCGTGCTGACGTACTCATCGAGGACCACATGGCCAAGTATGAGGAGAAGATCGCCAAGGAGATAGCTAAGGCACAGAAGCGCTTCGGCGACAGCTTCGACGAGGCTCAGTTCCGCGCCACCAATCCTCGCGTCTTGGAGAATCAGAAGAAGTTTGACGATCTCCACGCCCGCTATACAGAGGCTATGCAGGGTCCTAACCTGGAGATGCTGAAGCAGATCATCGAGGACGAAGGCATCGTATGCCCTATCAGCGGCACCAAGAACTGGACCGATGTTCGCCAGTTCAACTTGATGTTCTCTACCCAGATGGGTGCTGCCAGCGATGCTACAAGCAAGGTATACCTCCGTCCTGAGACAGCTCAGGGTATCTTTGTCGACTATTTGAGCGTACAGAAGACAGGCCGCATGAAGTTGCCTTTCGGTATCTGCCAGATAGGTAAGGCGTTCCGCAATGAGGTTGTGGCTCGTCAGTTCGTATTCCGTATGCGCGAGTTCGAGCAGATGGAGATGCAGTTCTTCTGCCAGCCAGGCACAGAGATGAAGTGGTTTGAATACTGGAAGAAGGTTCGTTTGGCTTGGCACGAGGCTCTGGGCATGGGCAACGAGAACTATCGTTACCACGACCACGAGAAGTTGGCTCACTATGCTAACGCAGCTACCGACATCGAGTTTAAGATGCCTTTCGGCTTCAAGGAGGTAGAGGGTATTCACAGCCGTACCAACTTCGACCTGTCTCAGCACGAGAAGTTCAGCGGTCGCTCTATCAAATACTTCGACCCAGAGAAGAACGAGAGCTACGTACCTTACGATGTAGAGACATCTATCGGTGTTGACCGTATGTTCCTCAGCGTGATGTGCCACTCTTATTGCGAGGAGAAGCTCGAGAACGGCGAGAGCCGCGTAGTACTGAAGTTACCAGAGGCATTGGCACCTGTAAAGTGCGCTGTGTTCCCTCTCGACAAGAAATATGGCTTGCCAGAGTTGGCGCATGAGATCGTAGACGAGCTGAAGTTCCACTTCAATACACACTATGGTGATCCAAAGGACTCTATCGGTAAGCGTTATCGCCGTCAGGATGCCATCGGTACACCATTCTGTATCACTGTCGATCACGAATCTCCTAACGACCATAAGGTAACACTCCGTTATCGTGACACCATGAAGCAGGAGCGTGTAGCTATCAGCGAACTTCGTAGCATCATCGAGGAGCGCGTGAGCATCACCAGCGTACTGAAGAAGCTTGGTCAGGAGATCAAGAACTTCTAATCTGAAATCAGAAAATATCAAATACTCATCAATGATTTTGAAGAATTTGAAATATTTGTTTCTGCTACTGATGTCAGCTTTTGTGCTGGCATCATGTAGCGAAACCGATGAAGAAGGCGA
>Ga0129313_1000806_pt1 | contig 22890 bp, 20 predicted proteins | sample O1105metagenome_FD_94436 | JGI IMG/M metagenome (GOLD analysis project Ga0129313, IMG submission 94436) | Orangutan group fecal microbial communities from fecal samples from Wisconsin, USA - O1105 metagenome | ecosystem: Host-associated > Mammals > Digestive system > Large intestine > Fecal...
CAGCCCCTCCTTCACAGGCTCATAGCGGCCTGCCGCCTCGTCCTGTGCCTTGATGAGCGCCTCCAGCTTCATGTACTGGGTATCGTACTCGAGCTGGAGCTTCTCCTTGTTCTCCGCGAATCTATATAGCTCCAGCTTGCGCTTGGAGGCGTTGGCGCTGATCTGCGCCCGCTCCAGAGAGATCTCCGCCTGCTCCACCGTCGCCTGAGACAGGGAGGTGTCGTAGGCCATCAGCTTGTCGCCCTTTTTGACGGTCTGGCCCTCCTTGACGTAGATCTCGCTGACCGACTGCGTCTCGGAGATATAGAGCTTCTGCAATTTATCCGTGCTCACGCTGCCGCTGGTGTTGGCAGTGTCGCCCCAGTAGTCAGTCATGGCAAAATCGGACACCCGATACACGTTGACATCGCCGCGCTGGGCATTCCGCGCCAGCGTCAGGCCGCCCCAGACGGCGGCGCACACAGCCACGGCGATGCCCGCGATCAGCAGCGTTTTTTTCAGGGATTTATTCATGGAATGCACCTCCTGACAGCACACCGTCGCGGATGTTCATAATGGTGTGGGCATGCTGTGCGATGCCCTGATCGTGGGTGATCATGATGATCGTGGCGCCGTTGTCGTGGAGCTGCTGGAACAGCTCCATCACCGCCGCGCCGCTGGCGGAGTCCAACGCGCCGGTGGGCTCGTCAGCCAGCAGCAGCTGGGGCTTTCCCACGATGGCGCGGGCAATAGCCACACGCTGGCACTGTCCGCCGGACAGCTGATCGGGCCGGTGATCCACACGGTCGGCAAGGCCCACCGTCTCCAGCGCCTCCCGGGCGCGCTCCAGCCGCTCGGCCTTCTTCACGCCGCCGTACAGCAGGGGCAGCGCCACATTTTCCAGCGCCGTCAGCTTGGGCAGCAGGTTGAAGGACTGGAACACGAAGCCCAGCTGCTTGTTCCGCACCTCCGCCAGCTGTTTGGGGGTGCATTTGGTAATGTCCTGCCCGCCCAGCAGGTAGCTGCCGCTGGTAGGCACATCCAGACAGCCGATGAGATTCATCAGCGTGGTCTTTCCGCTGCCGGAAGGACCCATAATGGCAAGATACTCCCCCGCCTCCACATCCAGATCGATATGCTTGAGGATGTGGTTCACGGATTTGCCCATGGGGTAGTCCTTGCAGATGTCGCGCATTTCAAGGATCATACTTAACCCTCCACCGGCGCATCCGCGGTCTGCATATCCTCCGGAACATCCGTGCCGCCGGTCATGCCGTCCATACCGTCCATACCGTCCATACCGGTCATATTATCCATGCCATCCATGCCGTCCATCTTACCGCTGTCGTCGGGCTCGAAGGTGCTCTCGTCATAGGTGACACAGGTCATGCCAACCTTCAGCGTGTCGTCGGGATAGGCGATATAGTCCGAGGCCGTCAGGCCGTCCGTCACGGTGTAGGTATCCAGTTCACCGTTGTAGTCGCCCAGCGTCACGCTGCGCTTCTCCAGCTTGCCGTTGCTGCCCTGCGCCCACACCCACGGGGAGGTGTCGGCGTCGTTGATAAAGCCGGCCGGAAGCTGGATGCCGGTGGGACTGTCGTTCTGACCCAGATCCGGCTCGATGTACACGTGCTGGCCCAGCAGCAGTCCTTCGCTGCTGGTCAACTCCACATAAAACGGGTACTTGCTGGAGGTGCCGGTATCGCTGGAGCCGCCGTCGTAATAGTTGGTGTTTCCGCTCTGTGCCGGGTTGTTCCAGTCGATGTTGGAGATGGTGCCGCCCCAGGTCTGGCTGCCGGTGCGGGCACGGATGACCACCTTGGCTCCCTCGTTCAGCACCGAGGCATTGCTCTCATTGACATAGCCCTTGACCCGGAAGCCGCCTGTCTGGACGATGGAGATCAGCGGCAGGGCGTTGCCCCGGTCATCGGTACCGCCGTTGGGGTTGACGCTCTTGACCTCGCCCTCCACCTCCGACTTGACGGAGGTGTTCTTCAGGTTCTCCTGCAGCTTTTCGATTTCCCGCCCCTTCTCCGCAATACTGCGGTTGGTGTTGCGGATCTCCAGGTTGATCTGGCGGATCTGGTTGAGCGTCTTGTTTCTCTCGACGTCGTCCACGATCGCATCCAGCGCAGCCTCGGTCTGCTTCTTCTCCTCCTCCTTGTCGGCGAGCGTGGCCTTCAGATCATCCAGTGCCAGCTGCGCTTCCTCCAGATTGATCTCGATCTGGCTCATGTCGTAGGTAAACAGCACGTCGCCCACCTTGACGGCGTCGCCCACCTTGACCTTGACCTCCCCGATGGAAAGGGAATCGTCCTTTTTGATATTTGTCTCGCCCATTGCGCTGACCACGCCTGCGAATCGGTCTGTCAGACCGGCAGTACCAAGTCCGCAGATCATGGAGACGGACTGAACGGATGCCTCTCCGTTGCCCGCGCCGCAGCCGGCCGCTACGCCCAGCAGCATGACCAGCGCCAGAATGAATGCAGCTTTCTTCATTTTTCTATATCTCCTTTGCTTTTCCTCTGCGGCACGCCGCAGCATCTCACATACTTTTATGACGGAGCGTCCCGGAAAAATGTTCCGCAAAACATGGGTGTATCCGTCGAAAAAACGCCGTTTTCATCATACCATGCCCCTTTTCTGCAAATGTGAACAAAACATGAACAAAGGTTTAAGAGCCGTATAAGTTTGCAGGCGGGAAAATGTTGACAGCGCCTGCGCCCATGGCATAAAATATTTGATGAAAACTGCCGCCGCCCGGCGCTTTTCCGGGCGGTGCGGCCTCTGATGCAGGAGGGATCGCCATGACGAAAAAACGCATCCGGCAGATGAACGGCGCTCTGCGCCGCCGCCTGACCAACCGCCCGGCAGCGGACTGGCTCCCCGAGGGGGAGTCCTTTGCCCGGACACTGGAGGCGGAGAACTATATGCAGCGTTTTGCCCCGCTGTTCCACGGGGCACGGCTGCGCTGCGCCGAGGTGCTGGAGCTGTGCCGCCCGGAGCTGGACGCCCTCAGCGGCGGAAGGGAGCCGGAGCAGGGCTGGCTGGCGTACACCTATGATTTCGCCTGCCGCCTGCTGTATCCGGAGGAGGACGCGGACATATCCTGCGCCGCCGGCGCCGTGTTCCTTCTCTCTGTCCTGCAGGTACTGTTTGCGGCGGAGGACGAGCTGCTGCCCCGCGACCCGGCGTGGACCTTCGACTTCCCCACGGAGGAGGAGCTGTCCGGCTGCGCCTGCGCCGCCAGCCTCGGCCAGATGCTGCGAAGCTGGAAGCGGGAGTACGTCTATGAGCTGATGCGTCTGGGGCTGGAGGCCACGCCCTACCGCACGCTGGAGCATATCGCCGGTGTCCACCATGTGGCCATGACCGCCGCCCGCGGCCTGCGCCGGGCCGGTATCCCGCTGGATCTGGCTCTGGTGTCCGGCAGCGCCGCCGGACACGACATCGGCAAGTTCGGCTGCCGTCCCGGCGAGCGGGTGCCCTACCTGCACTACTACTACACCGACCTGTGGTTCCGCCGCCGCCGTATCACCGATATCGGCCATGTGGCCGCCAACCACTCCGTCTGGGATCTGGAGCCGGACTATCTGTCGGTGGAATCGCTGCTGCTGATCTATGCGGATTTCCGGGTAAAGCAGAGCCACGATTCCGATGGGCGGGAGATCACCCGCATCTCCTCGCTGGCGGAGGCCTTCGACGTGATCCTTGCCAAGCTGGACGGCGTGGACGACGCCAAGCGATGCCGGTATATGCGGGTCTACGCCCGGCTGCGGGACTTTGAGCAGTTCATGGTCGACAGGGGCGTGGATGTGACGCTGCAGGGGCATGACACGCCGCCCCGACCGGAGAAGCAGACCGCCCTCATGACCGATGATGAGGCGCTCCACGCCCTGACCATGCAGTGCGTGGAACACAATATGGAGCTGATGAGCCGTCTCACCGGCCAGCGCAGCTTTGCCCAACTGCTGGAGCTGGCCCGCGGCGAGACCAACTGGCGCCGTCTCCGCGCCTATCTGGGCGTGTTTGAATCCTACTCCCTGTACCTGCACATCCCCCAGAAGGTGCAGACACTGGCCTTCCTCTACGAGCTGCTGATGCACCGGGAGGGCGACATCCGCCGGCAGGCGGCGGCGCTGCTGGGCGAGATCATCGGCGGCTTCCACGCCGGCTACGCCAAGGAGCGTCCCGCCGACAGCCGTCCCGACCCCCGCGGCGTCACCGATCTGGATCAGTGGAAGCTGTATCTGGACAAGATCATCTATCCCGATCACAAGCTGATGCCCCAACACCGCCGCTGGATCGGCTATACCCTGAAATTCGCGGTCGCCTCCCTGCTCCGGCACGCCGCCGGACGGGAGGAGCGCTTCCTGACCCCGCTATTCACCTACTACCGCCGCCCCGACCGTCTGGATGACGGCACGGCATTCCAGCTTCTGGACGCGGCGGTCTCCCTGCCGGACACGGTGTATGCCCGCCACGGGGCGCTGCTGCTTCGGTTTGCGGAGGCCCTCTCCTCCCGGCAGGATGTGCAGGTGCGTACCGCCGCTGTACTGCTGCTGGACCGCCTGCACCGGTCGTCGCCCCAGTCCGCCGGAGCGCTGCGGGTGCTGGCGCGCATGGACTGCGGCGGCAGCACCACCCTCCGGCTGCTGCGGGAGGATGTGCAGGACGGCGTCCCCATCACCCTGCCGGACGAGGCCGTGTCCGAGATCTTTCTGGACAACCTGAAAACCGCCACGCCGTGGATCACCAAGCAGGCCAATATCCGCCTTCTGACGGACTTTGCCCGCAGCGGCAGCAGTCCCGCGCTGCATATCGCCACCCACCTGTCCAACCTCATCAAGGTCAGCGACCGCGTCACCGTGCGCCACAGCGCCGGCAGCGCCCTGCTGGAGCTGGCGCCCCGGCTGACGGTGGATCAGCGCAATGAGGTAGCGGTGGAGCTGTGCCGCGGTCTGGAGCTGGGGCAGCAGGAGTTCACCAAATATATCCCTGACTATCTGGGCCGCTTTGCCCTGTGGCTGCCCCCCGCCGAGCTGGACGAGGTGCTGGACGACCTGTGGGTCAACCTCAGTGCCTCCGACAGCCGGGTGGCCGCCTCCGTGCTGGACACCGTGGGCATCATCTACGAGACGTATGACGCCTACCGCACCCGCTTTCCGGAGACGGACGACGCCTATCGCCGCCGCCGGCAGCGGCTGCTGGGTATGCTGATGCGGGGTCTGTACGGCATCGACAACGCCGTGCGGCAGGAGGCTCTGTATGTGCTGGGCCGCCGGGTCTTCGGCTCAGCAGAGCTGGGCGACCACGAGAAGTGCCGCGCCTTTGTGTTGACGGAACGCAAGCTGCTGGCCGCCTACGACGAGGAGCCGGACGACGGGCTGACATTCTACTATCGCGCCGCCATGCTGGGCAAGCTCTACCGCTTCATGACGGAGGAGCAGCTGTTCCGGGAGGGCTTCGACTTCGGCGCACCCCGGCCTGTGGCGTTCTTCCCCGGCACCTTCGACCCCTTTACCCTGTCCCACAAGGGCATCGTCCGCGCCATCCGGGACGCGGGCTTCGAGGTGCTGCTGGCCATCGACGAATTCTCCTGGTCCAAGCGTACACAGCCCACCCGCATCCGCCGCCGTATCGCGGCCATGTCCGTGGCCAACGAGTTCCACGTCCACCTTTTCCCGGAGGACTTCCCGGTGAATATCGCCAATCCCGATAACCTGCGCCGGCTGCGGCAGGCGTTTCCGGGACGGCGCGTATCCATCGTGGTGGGCAGCGACGTGGTGGCCCACGCCTCCTCCTACCGTAAGGCACCCACGGCGGACTCCATCCACACCTTTGACCATGTGATCTTCCGCCGCACCGAGCCGGGCGCCGAGCCGGCGGACTACGGCTGCATCACCGGCCACGTGGTGGAGCTGACGCTGCCGCCCCAGCTGGAGGAGATCAGCTCCACCCGCATCCGGGAGGCGGTGGACGCCAACCGGGACGTGTCCAACCTCATCGACCCCATGGCGCAGGAGTTCATCTACCGGCAGGGTCTGTACCTGCGGGAGCCGCAGGACAAGCCGGTGCTGCGGACGGAGGATCTGACCTTCATCTCCTGCCCCGGCCCGGAGGAGCGGACAGACACCCTGCTCCGGCGGATCTTCCCCGCCTCCGCCGCCGCCATGTACCGCCGTCTGGCGGACTGCGGCGACGAACTCATGCTTCTGTGCGACGGCGTCAGCGGCGAGGTGCTGGGCGCCGCGTCCTACCGCTGTCTGGACTCCCAGCACCTGTTTGCGCGGCTGAATGACCCGTCCCTCAGCGGCATCGTCCGCCAGAACGCCGGAGGCCGTACCCTGCTGCTCAGCGGCCTGTTCGTCCCCAAGGGTCAGCGGCAGCTGGATTTCGGCCAGCTGCTGCTGACGGAGGTACTGACCACCGCCCTCAGCCGGGAGTATACCTACGCGCTGTACTGTCCGCTGGAGGGCGCCGTGTCCGGCTACGGCAGGCAGCTCATGCAGCTGCAGGGCTTTGTGCCCATCCAGCACCGGGACGGCTATGACGTGCTGGGCGTGGATATGCGCCGCCCCATCGTCCTCAGCCGCAACGTAGACACCGCCATCAAGGCGCCGCTGAACACAGCGCCCCAGGTGGTGGCCGCCGTCGCCGCCGCCCACCGGCGGTTACAGGCGGCGCTGACCCGCCTCCAGCCCGGCTCGCTGGTGCTGAGCCTGTCCGCCGGCGTCATCTACCACCGGCTGCTCCAGCGCATCACCCGGCGCAACGGCGTACCGGCGGCGCCCGTTACCCCCCGTGTCCTCGGCCCCGATATCTGCGTACCCTACGGCAAGATCCTGCGGGGCGTGGCGGTGCCCAACACCGTCACCAAGACACTGCGTACCGATAAGGTCTACGCCGCCGATCTCAGCACCTACTCCATTGAGGCCTACCCCGACTACTCGCCGCTGGCCGATCAGGTACGCACCATCCGCGCCTTCGACCGGCCGGTGATCCTGGTGGACGATATGCTCCACGACGGCAAGCGCATCCGCCGTCTGGCGCCGCTGCTGGAGGAGACGCACACACCGGTGGATCAGGTGCTGGTGGGCTATCTCACCGGCGTAGGACGGGATCTTATGGAGCAGCTGGGCTATCCGGTGGACGGCATCTACTACCTGCCCAACCTGCGGATGCGGTTTGTGGAATCCACACTGTATCCCTTTATCGGCGGCGACACCGTCCGCCGCACCGAGCGGCTCCCCGGCGGGCTTCAGCCGTCTGTGAACCGCATTTTGCCCTACGCCGCGCCGGAGTTTTCCCCCATGGACGGCCGCACCGCGTGGGAGCTGAGCCTGTGCTGTCTGGAAAACGCACGGGATATCCTGCTGGCGCTGGAGACGGAGTTCCGAAGCCTCTACGCCCGCAACCTGACGCTGAACCGGCTGGGCGAGGCGGTGGTACTGCCCCTGTGTCCCGACAAGGGCGGCTGCATCACCTACGACGTGAGCCGCGCCGCCTCCGCCTGTCTGGAGGGGGATATCGAGCTTTTGAAGCGGATGCGCCCGGCGGACTGACGGGAAAGGAGAAAGGATATGAACGGGTTTACCCTTGGCTTTGACAATGCCTCCGACGGCGTGCTGCACCTGCCGGAGAAGGTGCGTGTCACCCTGCTGGCGCTGGGCGACGTGGGCAGCACCCTGCTCATGGGACTGCGTCTCATGGGCGGCGACGTCATCTCATCCATCGGCATCTGCGACGTGCGTCCCGGCGCGGCACAGCGCTGGGAGTTTGAGCTGAACCAGATCCAGTCGCCGGACAGCGCGGCCATGCCGCCGGTGGACATCATCCAGCCGGAGCAGGTATTCGACGGGGATGTGTTTCTGTTCTGCGCCTCCCGCATGGTGCCGGACACCTCTGTCACCGGCGGCGATGTACGCATGGCGCAGTACGGGCTGAACCGGGAGCTGGCCGCCGTCTACGCCCGTATGGCCCGGGAAAAGGGCTACAAGGGCCTTTTCTGCGTGGTCAGCGACCCGGTGGATCCCCTGTGCCGCGCCGTGCTGCAAGAGAGTGATCGCGGTGAAAACGGCAAACCGGACAGCGGAGGGCTGCGGCCCTGTCAGGTGCGGGGCTTCGGCCTCGGCGTCATGCACGCCCGGGCGCTGTACTTCGCCGGAAAGGACGCGCGGTTCGCAAGCTATCTCACGGAGGGCCGTGCCTTCGGCCCCCACGGGGAGGATCTGGTGCTGGCCAATTCCATCGAGCACTACGACGACGCCCTGTCCCGGGAGCTGACGGACAAGGTGGCCCACGCCAATCTGGAGATGCGAAAGCTGGGCTATAAGCCCTATGTGGCCCCGGCTCTCAGCTCCGGTGCGCTGACGCTGCTGGCGCTGCTGCGGGGACAGTGGCACTACGCCTCCGTATACATGGACGGCATTTTCATGGGCTGCCGCCAGCGCCTGACGCCGTCGGGCATCGAGGTGGAGCGGCTGATGCTGCCGGACGCCCTGCAAAAACGCCTTGACACGACGGCGGCGCGGCTGCGCGCCATTGACTGAGGAGGGATGCGCCATGCTGACGGTACTTCTGCCGGAAAACGGACACAGTGCACCGCTGCGCCAGCTGCTGACGCCGCTGCTGCCGGCGGGCAGCAGCTTCCGCGACCCGGATGACGGGCTGGAGGAGCTGGCGGGACGGCGGCTGCTGTTCGCCGTGGCGCTGGACGAGGGCGGCTGCAATGAGTCCTACTACCGGATGCTCTCCCGCCTGCGCCGGAGCCTGACGCTGCTCCGCGGCTGTGTGGCGGGGCTGGTGGTCACCGGTGTGGGCGAGTTCTACACCAAGGATGTGGCGCGGGACATGGTGTTCGCCGCCAACCAGTCCGGCTGCGCCTTTATCGGCCGCCCGCTGGTGGAGGCCACCGGCTCCCTGCGGAATTTCCGCACCCAGGCGCAGATCGGCGGCACCGACGAGGTCACCGCCTTCCATACCGCCGTGGCCGAGCTGATCGGGCGATTGGAGGGCTGGGAGAAGCCCGCCCCCACCCGGCGCATTCTGGCGCTCCACGCCTCCCAGCGCAGCACCTCCAACACGCTGGCCCTGTGGGAGCTGGTGAAAAGCGCCCTGCCGGACACGGTGGAGGTGGAGGAGATCTGCCTGCGCAACGGCACCATGGCGGACTGCAACGGGTGCAGCTACACCGCCTGTCTCCACTTTGGGGAGCAGGGCGGCTGCTTCTACGGCGGCCCCATGGTGGAGGAGGTCTATCCCGCCATCCGCCGCTGCGACGCGCTGGTGATGCTGTGCGCCAACTACAACGACGCGCTGGCGGCAAACCTGACCGCCTGCGTCAACCGGCTGACGGCGCTGTTCCGGCAAAGCCGGTTCTACGATAAGCGGCTGTTCGGGCTGGTGGTGTCCGGCTACTCCGGCGGCGACCTGCTGGCGCGGCAGCTGATCTCCTCCCTGAACATGAACAAGTCCTTCTTTTTGCCGCCCCACTTCTGCCTGCTGGAGACCGCCAACGAGCGGGGCAGTCTGGTAAAGCTGCCCCATATCGCGGAGGAGGCGGCGCAGTTCGCAGCAAATATGATGCAGCACTGACAAGCCGACCCGCTGGCCTCCTGCGGCTGATAAGACTGTCGAGCCACGGGAGAGCGCGGGGGCGCACAACTTTTCATCGAAAAAAGAGAAGCGGAGCGGCAAAAGCCGCTCCGCTTCTGGCTGTTCAAAGCCGCCTCCTTGGCAGAAAACTACGCCGGTCAGGGCAGGTAGGTCAGCTGCACGGGGATGTGCTGCTCGGCGGTGAAGTCGAACCAGCGGCCATCGAAGGACACGGAGGTCACAGCATCCACGTCCACCAGACGGTTGAAGATGTATACCGCGTGGGCGAAGGGGGCGGTCTCGCCGTCGCCGTAGATGTAGCCCAGCACCCAGTTCATCAGGTTCTGGTTCTCGCTGGTCACCGCATAGGAGGTGCCGTCTGCATAGTGCAGCGTCAGCTCCTGCACGGTCAGCTCCCGGTCGGGGGAGGCGTTGCCCATGGTGATGCCCACGGCGGAGATGCGGACCACCTCGCCATCGGCGGCGGTCAGCGTCCGGACAGGGGCGTAGGTGCGGGGCTGGATGGCCACGGCGTAGGGCTCCCGGCCCTCGCTGCCGCCGTCGTAAACGGTAAAGTAGAAGTTGTCTCCCTTCTGATACGTCTCACCGGCGGCAAAGTAGGCCACCACGTCCAGATGGGTGGCGGTGCTGGTGGTCTTGTCCACGTGGAGCTTGATATTGATGCTGCCGCCCTGCTGGTAGTCGGGAGAGCGCAGGTACATACGGGGCTGCAGAGGCAGGCTGTACACCTCGCCGTAGCCGGCGTCCTCGTAGGATACGCCTTCGGGATCGTCCACGGTGTAGGTCAGAATGCCGCAGCCGCTCTCGTCGACAAGGAACGTCTCCAGTGTGATGGTGGTGCTGCCTACGGTGAGCTCGGCATCCAGCTTGCTGAGGTAATCGCCCACCAGACGCTGCACGGTATCCCGGTCGCCGGGGATGCGCTCCATGTCCGGCAGAGTGATGAGCTCACCGGAGTTGCCCTCCACCGTGGGGGTGGAGGCGTCCATATCGTCGGTAAAGGCGTGATAGGTGGTGTCGTCTACCTTGTCGGCCGGGGACACGTTGGCCTTGATCAGTGTTACCACCCCAGTGGCTGCGGCCACCGTCAGCGTCAGGGCGGCGGCAATGGCGATCACCACGCCCCTGCGCAGGGTACGATGGGTCTTTTTGCTGTTCTCCATGGTCTTCTGAACCTCCATCAGTGTGTCGGGGGAGGCGTGCAGCGTGGAGAAGGTCTTCTGGAAAAGTTCATGCTCTGTCATATCTGCGGCACCTCCGATAAAATGTGCTTCAGCCTTTCTCTGGCCCGGGCCAGCCGGGTACGCACCGTTTCCTCCGGTATGTCCAGCAGCCCGGCGATCTCCTTCTGGCGATAGCCCTCATAGTAGTACAGCAGCACCGGCACCCGGTAGCGCCTGTCCAGCGCCATCACCGCGTCAAACAGCTCGTGGCACTGGGGCTCCTCGAAGGACAGACTGTTTTCGTAGTCGGCGATGTCCTCCGTCCGGTGCCACGGGGCGCGCAGCACATTCTTGCATCGATTGACCGTGACGCGGATCAGCCAGTTCTTCACATGGGCGTCGTCATCGAACGCCTTGTCCGTTTTGTACAGCTGCAGCAGCACGTCCTGGGTCACATCGTCGGCGTCGGCAGGGGAGCGCAGATAGCTGTACGCCACCCGGAACACCGTGTCCATATATCGCTCTGCCAGAGGGGAAAACTGTTGCTCTGTCATAGATCGATCTCCTTGTGTTTTGAAAAGGCCCTTCAATGGGAATACACATAGGAACGGCAAAATGTTTCACCGCCGCAGGATTTTTCCGCAGAAATTTCGTGGTCCGCGAAGTGATTCCCGCTTGCGCGGGAGCGGCAGGTCTTTTATACTATAACAAAACACGCGCCCTTCGGCAAATGCCCCTGCCGATGGAATATTGCAGGAAAGGAGCGCCGGATGCCCCGCGTCCGGCCGATACAGCTATGAGCAAATGCATTCTGGTCATCAACCCCGGCTCCACCTCCACCAAGATCGCGGTGTTCCGCGGGGCGGAGAAGATCTTTGACGAGACGCTGCGCCACAGCCGGGAGGAGCTGGCGCCCTTCCACTGGGTCATGGAGCAGGTGGACTTCCGCCGCGCCGTCATCGAGCGGGCGCTGGCCGCCTACGGCTTCGACATGGCGCAGCTGGACGGCATCTGCGCCCGTGGTGGGCAGCTGCCGCCCTGCGAGTCCGGCACCTATCTGGTGGAGCAGCGCATGGTGGACTATATGTACACCATCAAGCACGCGGCGCACGCCTCCAATCTGGGCTGTGTGCTGGCGCTGGCGCTGGCGCAGCCCCTGCACATCCCCGCCTTTATCTGCGACCCCGTCTCGGTGGATGAGATGACGGAGGAGGCCCGCATCACCGGCCTGCCGGAGATCCGGCGCACCATGCTGGGTCACGCCCTGAACTGCCGCGCCATGGCGCGGCGCTGCGCCGAGGAGGTGCTGCACAAGCCGCTGGAGGACTGCCGCCTCATCGTGCTGCATCTGGGCGGCGGCGCCTCCGCCCGCCTGTTCATCGGCGGCAAAATGGTGGACGGCGTCCGGGACGACGAGTGGATGTTCGCGCCGGAGCGCTTCGGCGGCGCCAGCCTTCAGCCGGTGGTGCGCCTGTGCTACTCCGGCAAGTATACGGAAAAAGAGATGATGGACTTCATCCGGGGCAAGGGCGGTCTTGTGGCGTATCTCGGCACAGCCGACGCCCGGGAGGTGGAAAAGCGCATCGCCGACGGCGACGCACAGGCCAAGCTGGTCTACGACGGGATGCTGTACAGCGCCGCCCGCGCCATCGGCGGTCTGGCCGCCGCCGCGGACGGGCAGGTGGATCGGGTCATCCTCACCGGCGGCATCGCCCACTCCAAGTATGTGGCCGCGTATCTGACAAAGAAGCTGTCCTTCATCGCGCCGGTGGAGATCATGGCGGGCGAATTCGAGCTGGAGGCGCTGGCCGCCGGCGCCTGCCGCGTGCTGGAGGGGCAGGAGCGCCCGAAGCATTTTGCGCTCCCCGCGACACAGGCATGAGCGGGAACTTTCTGCCGGCGGCGCGGAAGCTGGTCTTTTTAGGGGAGGCGGGCTGCGGCAAGTCGGAGATCGCCATGCAGCTGGCGCTGACGCTGGCGGCGCAGGGCGGCACCGTCCACTTCTTCGATCTGGACCAGACAAAGCCCCTGATGCGCGCCCGGGACGCGGCGGCGCTGCTGGAGGCGGGCGGCGTCACCGTCCATTTTGCGGAGCAGTACGCCGACGTACCCACGCAGGCGGGAGGACTTCTCCCGCTGCTGATGGACGAGAGCGCCGTCGTTCTGCTGGACGTAGGCGGCGGCGCTGCCGGCGCGAAGCTGATCGGCGGCTGTGCCCACCTGCTGCGCACCGCCGCTGTATACTTCGTGGTAAACCCCTACCGGCCGTGGTCGGGGACGGCGGCGCACATCGACGGCACGCTCAGCGCCGTGCTGCACGCCTCCCGCCTGCGGACGCCCCGGTTCCTGCTGAACCCCAATCTGGGGCGGGACACCACGGCGGAGGAGTATCTGGACGGGCTGGTGCAGGGTCTCGCCCTGCTGACGCCCTACGTCGCCGTGGAGGCTGCCGCTGTGCCGGATACCCTGTATGAACAGGTGCGGCCTCACACCGGCCTGCCGCTGCTGCGCATCACACCCCGCATCACTGTCCCGGAGACGGGACTGGACGAATAGAAGGAGGAACAACTCATGCCGCAAGTCACCATCCGCGCGGAGAGCTGCAAAAGCTGCGGCTACTGCGTGAAATTCTGTCCCAAGGGCGTGCTGGCCGTGGGACAGCAGGTCAACTCCAAGGGCTACCCCTATGTGGTGGCCGTTCACCCCGAAGACTGCATCGGCTGCGCCGTCTGCGGGCGTATGTGTCCCGACGCGGCCATCGAGGTCTATAAGTAAGGAGGCGTGGGTATGGCAAGAAAATTCATGAAGGGCTGCGAGGCCATCGCCGAGGCGGCGGTACGCAGCGGCTGCCGGTTCTTCGCCGGCTATCCCATCACCCCGCAGAACGAGATCCCGGAGTATTTCGCCCGCCGTATGCCGGAGGTAGGCGGCGTATTCGTGCAGGGCGAGAGCGAGGTAGCCTCCGTCAACATGGTCTACGGCGCCGCCCAGACCGGCACCCGTGCCATGACCAGCTCCAGCTCCTGCGGCATCAGCCTCAAGAGTGAGGGCATCAGCTTCTGCGCCAGCGCCCGTATCCCCATGGTGTACTGCAACGTGCAGCGGGGCGGGCCCGGCATCGGCGCTATCCAGCCCGCCCAGCAGGACTATCTGCAGGCCACCCGCGCCAGCGGCAACGGCGGCTTCCGCATGATGGTCTTTGCCCCCGCCACGGTGCAGGAAGCGGTGGACATGACCTACGCCGCCTTCGACTATGCCCAGCGTGACCGCAACCCGGTGCTGATCCTGGCCGACGGCGTGCTGGGTACCATCATGGAGCCGGTGGTGCTGCCGGAGATGCGCTCCGACGAAGAGGTGAAGCGCCTGAAGGATGAGCTGCGCGGCTGGGCGCTGGTGGGGCACAGCGCTGAGCAGAAGTCCCTGATCCTCCCCGGCGGCTGGTCGGGGCAGGAGGAGCGCTGCAAGCGCAACGCCGCCCTGTACGACACCTGGGAGAAGGACGTGCAGGTGGAGGAGTTCATGGCCGACGACGCGGAGCTGATCATCGCCGCCTACGGCGTGTGCGGCCGTATCGCCAAGTCCGCCGTCCGCACCCTCCGCGCACAGGGCTATAAGGCGGGTCTGATCCGGCCCAAAACCGTCAGTCCGTGGCCCTATGCCAGCTTTGACAAACTGGATTACAGCCGGGTAAAGGCGGTGCTGGATGTGGAGATGTCCATTCCCGCCCAGCTGGTGCTGGATGTGACGCTGGCGGTGAAGGACCGCTGCCCCATCCACACCTGCCTGCGCAGCGGCGGCGAGATCATGAGCCGTGAGCGCGTGGTGGCGGCGGCGAAGGACATTCTGGACAGGGAGGGTGCATGATGGAGAAGCTATACGGGAGAACGAAGGGCATCCGGGACGACATGGTGGTGGGCTTCTGCCCCGGCTGTATGCACGGCACCATCTTCAAGCTCATCGGCGAAGTGCTGGAGGAGCTGGATATGCTGGAAAAGACCATCACCGTCCACGGCGTCGGCTGCTGCGGCCTTGCCATGGAATATGTCACCTACGACTGCACCACCAGTCCCCACGGCCGGGCCTGCGCCGTGGCTACCGGCGTAAAGCGCGCCGAGCCCGACAAGCTGGTGTTCACCTATCAGGGTGACGGCGACCTTGCCTCCATCGGCCTTGCCGAGACCATGTCCGCCGCCAACCGGGGTGAGAACATCACGGTGATCTTCGTGAACAACGGCATCTACGGCATGACCGGCGGCCAGCTGGCCCCGACGACGCTGGTAGGTATGAAGGCTACCACCGCACCCAAGGGCCGTGACCCCAAGGAACACGGTTACCCCATGCATATGTGCGAGATCCTGAACCAGCTCACCGCGCCCTGCTATCTGGTGCGCACCAGCTGCAACACCCCCGCCAACGTGACTAAGACGAAGGACGCGATCCGCAAGGCGTTCCGGAACCAGCTGGCGGGTAAGGGCTTCTCCATGGTGGAGATCGTCACCAGCTGCCCCACCAACTGGGGTCTTGACCCGCTGGAGGCGCTGGACTTTCTGGAGGAGAAGATGCTCAGGGAATTCCCGCTGGGCGTCATCCGGGACAGAAGCGGAGAGGGGGCGTAACGATGGAACGGAATCTGATGGTCGCCGGCTTCGGCGGGCAGGGCGTCATGACGCTGGGCAAGTTTCTGGCGGAGGCCGCCTGCGGCGCCACCGACAAGAACGTGACGTTTTTCCCCTCCTACGGCGCGGAGCAGCGCGGCGGCACCGCCAACTGCTATGTGGTCATCTCCGATGACGATATCGGCGCGCCGCTGGGCGACAGCATGGACGATCTCATCGTCATGAACGACCCCAGCCTGCAAAAATTCCTCTACAAGCTGATCCCCGGCGGCACGCTGTTCATCAACAGCTCCATCGTGAAAAGTGAGATCACCCGCACCGATATCAAGGTGGTGTCCGCACCGGTCACGGAGATGGCGCTGGACATGGGCAGCGCCAAGGTGCTGAACATCATCATGCTGGGCGTCTACATCGGCTGCACGCAGGTGGTCCCCGCCGAGGTGGTGTGGGACACCATCGCCCGGAAGCTGGGGAACAAGCCGGCGCTGCTGCCCCTGAACCGGCAGGCCTTTGAGGCCGGGTTGAGGATCGGCGCCGCCGCCCGCTGACGCGAAAACGCGCCTACCGCACCTCGATGGCGGCCACGGGACAGGCGTCCGCCGCCTCCTGCACCGCCAGATGCAGGTCATCCGGCACCGGCCCGATGATCGCCTGCGCCGGTTCTCCCGGCGTGATAGAGAACACCTCCGGGCAAACGGAGGTGCACAGGCCGCACTGGATGCACGCCTTCTGCAATACGATCGCTTCCATAAAAATCGCCTCCATACATAGAATTTTGGGACAAGGGGAGTTTGCCCCGCGGCGGAAAAAATATACAGGGAGCGCGGCTCATAAGAGCCGCGCTCCCTGTTTTCACAAAAAACGCTTGACAGGCGCGTTGTCCCATGGTATTTTAACTGTACTAACACGCATAGTACAGTTAGTACATATCGCAGAAAGGAGTGGACAGCAGATGATCTCCTTGGATTATCGGGACGGACGGCCGCTGTACCAGCAGGTGAAGGACAGCCTGCGGCGGATGATGCTGACAGGTCTGCTGCCGCCGGACGAGAAGCTGCCGTCCGTGCGGAGCCTTGCCACACAGCTGGCCATCAATCCCAACACCATCCAGCGGGCGTACAGCGAGCTGGAGGCGGAGGGCTACATCTACTCCGTGGCGGGCAAGGGCAGCTTTGCCGCCTCGGGCGGTGATGAGCAGCAGCGCCGCATCCGGGAGCTGACGGAGCAGCTGACGCCGGTGCTGGAGGAACTGAAAACACTGGGCTATACACAGGAGGCCCTTTTGCGGCTTTGGAAAGGAGGAGAGAACCATGCTTGAAGCGAAACACGTCGTCAAGACCTTCGACGGCTTTCGGGCGCTGGATGGTCTGACCATGACGGTACCCACCGGCGCGGTCTACGGGCTGGTAGGCCCCAACGGCGCGGGTAAATCCACCATTATCCGCCATCTGGCGGGTATCTACCGGCAGGACAGCGGCGAGGTGCTGCTGGACGGCCAGCCGGTCTACGAGGATCCCGCTGTGAAGCGGCGGATGACGGTGATCGGCGACGACTGGTACTACTTCCCCCAGGCCAATATCCGGGAGATGGCCCATTTCTTTGCCGGACTGTACCCCGCCTTCAGCTGGGAGCGGTACGAAAAGCTGAAGCAGGTGTTTCCGCTGGATGAGAAGATGATGCTGCGCCGGATGTCCAAGGGTATGCAGAAGCAGGCGGCCTTCTGGCTGACGGTGTGCTGTATGCCGGAGTACCTCATTCTGGACGAGCCGGTGGACGGTCTGGATCCCGTCATGCGGCGGCAGGTATGGTCGCTGCTTTTGGGCGATGTGGCCGAGCGCGGCACCACGGTGCTGGTGTCCAGCCACAACCTGCGGGAGCTGGAGGACGTGTGCGACCATGTGGGCATTCTGGATCACGGACGGGTGCTGCTGGAGCGGAGCCTCTCCGACCTGCAGGACAATACGGTGAAATTGCAGGTGGCCTATCCGGGCGTGACCGAGCCGGTGCTGCCGGCGGAGATGCAGATCCTGCACCGCAGCCATGTGGGGCGGGTGTATACCTATATCGTCCGCGGAAGCCGGGAGGATATCCTGCGCCGGATGCAGATCACCGAGCCGGTGCTGCTGGAATCCATCCCGCTGACGTTGGAGGAGATCTTTATCTATGAGTTGGGAGGTGTGGACTATGCCGCAAAAGACATCCTTCTGTAACAGAACGCTGCTGCGCAGCGACCTGCGCCACTTCTGGCCCGCCGGCTTCGTCTATGTGCTGATATGGCTGATGATCCTGCCCATCCAGCTGCTGCGCGCCGGCTACGACGCCCCGCGCGGCAACGGTCTGCTGGCCGACAAGCTGGAGCCGCTGCTGCACAACGTGATCGTCGGCGCGTCCGTCGGCTCGCTGGTGCTGGCGGTGGTGTGCGGCGTGGTGATCCCCATGGCGGTGTACGCCTACCTGATGGCGCCCCGCTCCGTGGGCATGATGCACGCCCTGCCGGTCAAGCGCACCACCCAGTATTTCTCCCACTTTCTGGCGGGCTTCGGCCTGCTGACCGCCGGAAATCTGCTGATCTTCCTGCTGTCGGTGCTGGCGCAGCTGCCCTTCGGCATGGTGGACTGGGCGGCGCTGGGCCAGTGGCTGCTGCTGACGGAGCTGCTGGAGCTATTTTTCCTGTCGCTGGGTGCTCTGTGCGCCATGGCCACCGGCTGGCTGCTGGCCATCCCGGTGCTGTATGTGGCGGTGAACTTCGCCGCTCTGCTGCTGTGCAGCGTGGTGCAGTTCTTGCAGCGCTGGTTCTACTTCGGCTTTCAGTACACCACCTATCCCTCCTTCGTGCAGTGGCTGACGCCCATCATAAAGCTGGCGGAGGACGTAGGCTTCTTGGATGGAGAGTATATCGCCCGCAACGGCATCGAGGTCTACTGGCGCAGCCTGTCGGCGCAGGCGCTGCCCACATCGGCGATCTACGCGGCGGCGGGACTGGTGCTGCTGGCGATGGGCTGGCTGCTGTACCGCAAGCGCCCCAGTGAGGCGGCAGGCGACGCCATCGCCTTCCCGTGGCTGCGGATCCTCGTCCGCTGGGCCGTAGGTCTGTGCGGCGGTCTGGGGCTGGGGCTGTTCCTCAGCATCTTCGTGCTGGGCGGCTCCCGCAGCCTTGCAAAGCTGCTGCTCTGTCAGGTCTTCATGGGACTGCTGTGCTTCGTGGCTGCCCAGATGCTGCTGCAAAAGACGTTCCGCGTCTTCCGCCGGAGCTGGAAGGAACTGGCGGCACTGGCGGCAGCCATGGTGGCGCTGACTCTCGCCATCCGTGCGGACGCGCTGGGCGTGCAGTACCGCGTGCCGGACGTCCAGCAGGTGGACAATGTCCAGGTCTCAGTCTCCCACAGTAAGGCCGGCACCTTCCTGGCCTCGGACAGCGCCGCCATCGAGACTGTCACCTCCCTGCACCGCGCCATTCTGGAGCAAGGATCGGAAAACACCGATGACAGCCGTGTGCTGTATGTCTCCTTCTACTACACGATGAAGAACGGTCAGGAGTTCCGGCGGAATTACGGCATCGCGGAGCGGGAGGGCGCGGAGACGTACCGCAAGATCAACCAGCTCCTGAATCTGCCGCAGGCCCGCAGCTACGCCGTGGGGATCAACGGTCTGACGGACGAGGAGCTGGACGCCGTCCGCGGCGGCTTCGTGGAGGATTCTTATACAGGCTTCTCTGTGGATCTGACCCGCGAACAGGCGCTGGCGCTGTGCCGCGCCGCCCAGCAGGATGTGGCGGCGGCCGTCGACACCGATGTGCTGGCGGCCATCGACACCGATACCGCGCAGAGGTGGCGCTATCAGCTGGTGATCTACTCCACCGCGGCGGACGGCGGCACCAGGGACCGCTATCTGTCCATGATGAGCTACTGCACCCGTATGCAGGAGTTCATCGACGGGCTGGACCTCGCCAACAGCACAGCGGACGTCCCGGCCACGGAGGACGCATCATGAAGCGGGGGCTGCTGTGTGCGGCGGCAACCGTAGTGCTGCTGGTCTTCGGCGCATGGGGACTGGTGAGCCTGCGGAGCTATCCCGCCGAGAACGTCGTGGAAAAGGACCATGTCCGGTTCTACCTGCGTAGGGACGGCCGGGACGCCTTTGCCTCCGCCTACCAGTGGGACGGCACCGGCGATGTTATTGACTACACCATCCCCGACACGGTGCAGGGCGCAAGGGTCACCGCCATCGGCGGTCTCGCCGGCGGACTGAAGAAGATGCCCTGCTGCGGCCTGTATGTGGCCATGCCGGAGACATACCGGGGCGCGGAGCGGGCGCAGTACACCATGCCCGTCAAAGCGGTGGAGGTGACGCTGCCGGTGCATATCCACATCGGCCGCTACGTCCGCAGCATCGAGCCGGATTTCAGCCTGCCCATGCCCACCGGCTATTTCGGCTATGAGGCGGGCGTCAGCAGCTACATCATCACCCCGGTGTGGACGGTGACGTGCGATGAGAACAACGAGACGTACTACGCGGAGGGCGGCAAGCTCTACCTGCGTGCAGACGGCACACTGGTGGTGCTGCCCTACGGCGAAGCGTGAAATAAAACAAAGAGAGGCGTGGGCCAACGGCCCGCGCCTCTCTGCTTATAGGGAAGGATCTATTACTCGTTGGTGTAGTTGTCGAAGTAGCCCTGAATGTAGATGATGGGGGTCCCCTTGTCACCGGAGCCGCTGGTCAGGTCACACAGGGAGCCGATCAGGTCGGTGATGTTCCGGGGCGTGGTACCCTCGGACACCATGTTGCCCACCAGACTGACCTTGGCGTCCTTCTCCCGGATCTTCTGGGAGATGGCGTCCTGCAGGGCCTGACCGGACAGACCCGCAAACTCCTTATCCGCCAGATACTTCAGCTTCAGCTCGTTGGGCGTACCCACCAGACCGCCGGTGTAGCCGGGCGCCACCACGGGGTCAGCCAGCTCCCAGATCTTGCCGACGGGATCCTTGAACGCGCCGTCGCCGTAGACCATGGCCTCGATGCGCTTGCCGGTGGCTTCGCTCATAGCGTGGCTGATGGCCTCCGCCACGGGCATAGCGTCGCGGGGGAACAGCTTCACCCGCTCCTCGTCCGCCTTGTTGCTGCCCAGCAGACCGTACTGGGGGTTATAGCCGCTGCCGTTTACGGGAGCGGTCAGCAGGTCGTCCAGACCCAGCACCAGCTTGGCGCCGGCGGCGGTCAGCAGGCGCTTGCTGCGCTGGCGGGTGTGGATATCGCAGCAGATCACGGTGTCGGTGTAGTCCAGCACCGCCTGCACCCGGTTGGCAAACACGATCTCCGCCTCGGCGCCGGCATCCTCGATGATGGACTTATAATATTCCACATAGTCCACGCCGGTGAAGGGGTGGATGACCTCGCCGAAGGCGTCCCGGAACTGCTGAAGGGACAGCACATCGTGCCACGGGTCGATGCCGGCCTCGTCCAGCTGGTCCATGGACACCAGATGGTTGCCCACCTCGTCGGAGGGATAGCTGAGCACCAGCACGACCTTCTTCACGCCGGAGGCGATGCCCCGCAGCAGCAGGGAGAAGCGGTTGCGGCTGAGGATGGGGAAGGTGATGCCCACGGTCTCGCCGCCGGTCTTGGCGGTCACGTCGGCAGCGATCTGCTCCACCGTGGCGTAGTTGCCCTGGCAGCGGGCCACCACGGACTCGGTGATCGCCACGACGTCGCCGTCGCGGGCGGCAATGCCGTTTTCCTTCAGTGCGTTCAAAACGGTGTCGGCGGTGATCTTCACCACATCGTCGCCCTCGCGGAAGATGGGGGCGCGCACGCCCCGTACCACGGTACCCAGTGTTCTGCTCATAGCGGATGCTCCTTTACTTCGTAATATGTATCGTTAGTTGCTTGTTCTCGTCAGACTGCGGCGAACTTCCGCAGGACACCTTAGTATACCACAAAAGCAGCATAAGTAAAATACAAAAAAATAATATGGGGCATTAGCAAAGCGGAACATTCGCGAAAAAAGATACGGAAAACCCCTTGCATTTTGCCGCTGGATGTGTATAATGGTATGGTACGTTATGGGCTTGTAGCTCAGCTGGGAGAGCGTTCGGTTCGCATCCCTATGGTCGCACATCGACCTGCGAGTTTCAGTCCATGATTTCGGAGAGGTTTTTCTCTGAATTCTTCTAAAATCGGAAAACTTGAAAATCAGCTTTTTGTTGCAAAAAACCTGCAAAAAGCGGCAATATGGGCCTATAGCTCAGCTGGGAGAGCGTACGGTTCGCATCCCTATGGTCGCACATCGACCTGCGAGTTTCAGCCCATGATTTCGGAGAGAATTTCCTCCGGAATCTTCTAAAATCGAAAAACTTGAAAATCTGCTTTTTGTTGCAAAAAACCTGCAAAAAGCGGCAATATGGGCCTATAGCTCAGCTGGGAGAGCGTACGGTTCGCATCCGTAAGGTCGTCGGTTCGATCCCGATTAGGTCCACCATTTTGAGAAAAATCACCGCCAATTCGGCGGTGATTTTTCGTTTGACCACAATAATACCACAGACGGCTATATTTTTGACCACTTTACGAAAACACGGGCAGTGAGCACTGAAAACTCACCGCCCGAAATTTTCTTTGCTCAGACATATACGGAGCAGGCTTATCTTACTAAATTCTCTGGCAACTCTCTTAAGACTGAAGAGATCAGCTCGATTACTCGATCAGAATCTGAAAAATCAGTAATGCCAAATTTCGAAGCTAACTTCTTTTTTATGTCATTAACAGTTACGCTGTCAGTTTGTATTTGCAGAAAATACCTCCAACTTTCGGCTTTAATTCCTAAAATTTCGGTATTAAGTGCTTCCTCACAGAATGTATCCATAATGGGCCTATACCGGGGGAGTCTGCCGTAATTTCCACCAGAGTCATTCACCGGATGCAGGGAAATATTATCGGACTTTTTAGGATACGGGGAACACGGGGGAATAGCCTTGAATTTTCGTGACTCCAGCGTAGTTGCCTTATCAGTTTGCCGTAAAAACTGCCAAAAAAACATGCTCCATTTCGTAGCATACTTTGCTTGTTGTACCCAAGGGCGTGCAACTTGCGGCTTTCCGCAAACTGCATTGCTCAAATACCACGGTACAACACATACCATATACTTCACGCGCGCTCCGGAATCACTGAGATTTTTCGCAGCGGCAAAGCAGCATCGCTTATTTGATTAAGCTCATTTCTTCAGATATTGCTTTATCATTTCACCAAGAATGGGGATACAGCGGGCAATATCCTCCTCTCCTGTGGTGGAAAAGTTCAGCCGCATGGCATTCTTGCCGCTTCCGTCGCAGCAGAAAAACTGACCGGGCACATAGGCAATGTTCTTTTGAAAGACGAAGTCAAACATCTCCAACGCATCTGTGCCTTCGGGCAGATCCACCCACATGAACAGACCGCCGCCGGGCAGGATGACCCGTGTACCCTCTGGGAAGCTGGCGCGGACAGCCTCCGCCATCACATCCCGCCGACGGCGATACACATCG
>Ga0129313_1000807_pt1 | contig 22869 bp, 20 predicted proteins | sample O1105metagenome_FD_94436 | JGI IMG/M metagenome (GOLD analysis project Ga0129313, IMG submission 94436) | Orangutan group fecal microbial communities from fecal samples from Wisconsin, USA - O1105 metagenome | ecosystem: Host-associated > Mammals > Digestive system > Large intestine > Fecal...
ACTTAACAAGTGAAAAAGTAAAGACTGAGCTTTCGCATATCAAGAAGTTAAAGGAGTTAAGGAAGTTAAGGAGTTAAGACGTATGTCTTGTTGCTTAAAAACTACGGCAAAAAGACTATTGTCTTAACTCCTTTAACTCCTTAACTATTGATAAACAAAACATATTTTTTTCATATTCTGCTTTAGTTTTCATTCCACCACATAATGCTGATTATACCAGCACAAACTGCGCCAATGAAAAATATAGAAGAAATGACATGCCAAACTACATTATTCTTATGACTTTCAAATTTATGGAAATAGCCTATATATTCCTCATTTTTTTTGCCCAAGAAGTGAGTAAGCACTAAGGAAAGACCACAAGTGATTATAAGAAATATAAGGAAATGTGAATTCTGAATAGGAAGTATTCTAAATTTCTTGAAAACTGATAGAATAAACATTTCATAAGGAACAAACATAAAAGCTAATGTTCCTTCTGCACGCGAAATACCTATTCCTATATTCATATCATAAAAAACGACCTCCATCGTTTTATACACATTTCTTGTATAGTGCTCTAACGTTGGATTCTTTTTCTGAATATAGCCAAACGGATTCCAAAAATATAGCCGTTTGCATACACGATTGATAAAAGGTCCAAGTATTCGCATCGGGATGCGATAACTCCATCTTTCTGCACAATATAGAGAATATAATAGTCTTATTACAAATAGTTTCATATCTAATAAACGTAATCTTATAAATATTATTTAAAGAACTTGTGTGCAAAAAAGTCAAAAATAGATCAGAGAGCAATTCTCCTAATTCTCCTCCATAGTAATCACCAGCAATTCCAAGAGGAACAGAACCTGCGCCTGATCCAGCTAATCCACCAAAAGCTGCACCGCCTATTAGGTCAGTATTCGATTATTCTAATTGATCTTCTAGGACAAAGGAAAATAACGGTCTATAACAAGAATGATTTTTAAAAGTCCTTATGTAAGATTCAGATTTATTACAACTATTTTGCACGTAATCATAAAATGACTCATTTGGAGTCCTATCATAATACCAATTATCATCTGAGTTCTCTATAGTAGAATTATTCATACTATATACATCACCACCTAAGATTGGAATCGCTAAAAGTTTGCATATTTGCACTATTTTAAGCGCTTCTTGGTATGGAAAAGCATAGCCTTCAATACCTAAATTTTTCAAGGAATAATATTCGGAAATATCATTATCTTGAATAATTGAAATTATATCATTCTGTTTCATTTTATGAGTCCAAATAATCTATGATTAATATATTTGACAGAATAATCCGCTAAGACGATGCAAAAGTAAATAAAAAGAATGAGAAACGATAAGAAATGATGGAAAAATCAAAGCCGTTTCAAAACGAAGTTGGCTCCGATAATCTCAAAGAGACCATCGAAGCCAACTATCGTAAGGTAAAACAAGAAATACTGCCGCTTGTTGATTCGGAGATTCAAAGGATAAAGAATACCCCAGCCTTGTCTCATCTCATTTCGGACAAGTAGCGCAAACATGAATCAGATAGTGTGGATGGTGGTATAATGGTTTACAGAGCACAACTATATCCACAGGTTGATCTTATGATAGCCGTCAGCATTAATAAATTACGCTTATACCAAATTGTTTTCGTTTCAATTCTTTTAGCCAAAATTTTTACGACCAAAATTATTTTTCATAAATTTTCAGGGTGTTTTTATTAGCAGAAAAATCGACCCCAAATTTTTATGGGGGCTCATATATGAATTAAAACACATACAAGAACCGCACCCACTATCATGTCAGCAATCGCAAACAACAAGCATTGATAACGCCATTTTTTTATATTAATGTCACGTATGCTTTCGAAGTACTCAAAATAGCAATGGTCATATTTTGATATGGACATAATATAAAGCGACAAACAAAATAATATCAATACAATATAGCAGACCATTATTTTGTGCCCTATAAATAGACTAAATAGAACCATAAACAACAAGGCTATAGGTGCAGAAAGAACACCAATTATAGCGATTGAATGATTGTTAGCCACCCATAGTGAATCACGTCTTAATCGTTTTTTATCATAATGCCCTTGTATGTTATTGCCAAATTTTATCTTTGCGTCTATTGCCAAATCCCATTGGGAAAGCATATCGCTTATAACATAATTTAGAATATTGTAATAATAGACAAATATTCCCTGATAATTTCTTTTCTTCATATTTTAACAGGTACAAAACAACTAATGTCGCCCCACTGATTTTTCATAACGAGCGTATCTTTGCGAAATGAAATATGTTGTACAATAGTTGTTTCATCAGCGTCTATAGTCATACTATCGCCTGCAAACTGATAAGGTATTGCCACAATAGGATATTCATCTACATAATACAAACTATCCTTATCGATTTTTAACACAGTAACCTCATCTCCACTTGGTGCCCAAAAACCAAATAATCGGGATTGCAGACTCTGTTGAGGCGAAGAGGCCATACAAGACAGCATAATAAAAGCTGCTGTTGATATAAAACATAATTTTTTCATTCTAATTCCTCCTTCCTTTCCATACATATAATACCACAAGTCCTTACACTTCGTTCTCTCATCCACTTTCTTATTGTAGAAGTTCTCAAAAGAAAAAAGAACAGATAAATAGTACATTATTCTCAATACACAATTATCTACTTTTTTCATTGACCATATTTCTCCTAAATATATGCAGTAATGAACTGCGTTCAAAAAAAACTCAAATTTCTTATTCATACGTAAATTATTATCGTCCTATATTACTGTCGGACAAATGTTTTACACTAAATCTATATTTAGATGAGTATAAAACACAAGAAAGAATAGCACCTAAGTAACAGAAAGTTGCTCGGAATTTTGCCATGTCAGAAATTCCACTTTTCTTAGTGTCGCATTTAAAAACAAATAGAACTCTGAATGACATGGCGAAAGTACAAATAAAATCTGAGAAAACCACTCTTTTTAAAGGAGTCTTTTCGATTATGTAGCAATTTGATGCACTTTTAGCTCAAACCATAGATTCCTCCTTGGAATTGAGATGCACATTGTTTGGTTGTCAATATAGTGAGGTTCTACTCTCTCTAATTTATTCCTTAGTTGTAGGCATTCCTAACTTTTTCCAGTTGAGGATTCCTCCTTCCATGTCAAATACTTTTAAGCCCTGCTTCTGCATTTTCATACAGGCATGATGGCTGCGCTTGCCGCTTCGGCAGTATACATAATAGGTGTGCGACTTGTCGAGCTGTTTGATACCCGCATCGAAGGCCTCGGTGTTGAGAAAGTCGAGCTGCTGGGCTCCTGCTAAATGCTCTTCTTGATATTCGCCAGGTGTACGTACGTCGAGGATAATACCAGTAGTATCGGCTTTGGCTTGTTCGATAAAGACTTGTGGTGTCAATATGCTGATACCATCTGATTGTGCAGAGCAGCCTGTAGTTCCAAAACTGATGGCTGTCAATAATGATAATAATATTTTCTTCATTTATTTTGTTTTTGATGAATGTAATCTGTGAGTGTTACAGTAGGACACGTTAATTATCTCAACGCCATTACCCTGCAGAGAATCAGTTTCTTGTATTCTTTCTTGATGTTTTCGGGCAGGAAAGAAGCATCGATGAGGTCGAGCCATTTAACGATGGAACGACGGAACTTCTTTGCCATATTACTGATAACCTTTTCGCTAAGTCCAGAAGCTGTCATCACTCTGATAAAATCAGACTTCTGTAACTTCCTTTTCTTACCATTGAGTGTTAATGCTAATTCTTCCGTGTCTTCAGGCATCACAATCTTGGTAGATAGTAAATCGTAGGCAGGAGTAAGAGCATAGCCCATTTTGCGATTATTGTATAGCGAGAAGTTCTTGAGGTGCATGTCGGCATTGCCTGTTATCCACGAAAAGATGACAACTTCCCAATAGTTGACAAGGTCGAGCTGTGAAAAGGATGAATGTTTTTTGATGAGTTTGGCTATCTGCTCGTAGGAACCTTTATACTTGTATTCGGTAAGTCGTTCAGACAGCTGACACATATCCTCCATCGGTACCTTTTTTCCATCTTCCAGGCGGTCTATTCTTCTGGTTATGTAGCATAGTTCTCCATCAGCAAAGCGTATCAATCCGTGAGGGACCACTGCTATCTTGGCAGCCTCGGCAAGGTGCATTGTGAGGTCTTCTATCTCTGGCAGACAACGATATCGCTCTGTTTGTGGTTTTAGGATGTATTTCCCCCATAGTCCGACAATGGTAAATCGCGAAGGTTCATTCTTGCCTCCAGGGTTGACATCGAGCGAGAGCTTGGCTTGTACCCCTGTGAGTGTAGTTTGACTTCTGACTACTTGTTTGGCCAAATCGCCTATTTCTTTTCTAACATAAGGTAGGAGAGGGGCTTCCTTAGTTCCGAAAAGCTTGCGTGCACAGGTTGGATGGTAGTCCACCTGACCTACTTTTAAGGGCTTATAGCAATATAAACATTTCTCCATACACGATTGTCCTTTCTTTATTTATTGGTGGATGTTTACTTCATTGTGGTTTCGTTATCTTCAACAGGAATAATGCTTACTGCTCCAATACAGTCTCTACAGCAAGCCAACAGGAGCGACATCCTGTCGCGCTGATTGATTTTCCAACTGCTTTCAGCAATATTCAGCAACCACCCTTCTGGTATCAGACCATCAAAGAAAGGGAACAACACGGTGTCGTGGTAGGGGGCTTCGGAAAGTGGGAGGGTTAAACTAACTGCCTCTGCCGTTTTTGATGCAAGATAATTGGCATCGTATGCAAAGGTGAATCCAGTCTCATCTTCAGTCAACATTCCCACGTATTGGTCGTAGAGATATACTTTTCCTTGTTTCATATCTTGCGTTTTTAGATGGGAGTTGTGGTTTGTCGTTTCTTTGTCATTATCATCAGAGAAATCTACTATCCTCTGGAGAATCTATGTTTATGAAATTTATTCTTTTTTGATAGGAACAGGTCCTACTTCTTGTCCGAAAAGTAAGAGAACTTGGTTTACCTTGTCAAGGCGTAGTGTTTCTTTGCCTTGCTCCAGTTCGCGCACGAATCTCAGTCCTACGCCTGATTTGGCAGCCAGGTCGACTTGTGTCAATCCGAACTGCTTGCGCATTTCTTTTACGTATGATGATAATATATCGCTCATATTCTTTGTTTCTTGGCAATTATGATACTCATTTTATACCCTTTCGGGTAATGTGATGAAGGAAAATGTATTATATTATACCCTTTCGGTGGCAAATATACAAAGAATAATTGAAAATACTCCCGAAAAGGTATAATATATAATAAGTTTTAACTAATTATACCTTTTCGGGAGTAAACTATGAAATATTATTGCTTTTTGGGAATTCCATAAGAACCAGTAACATGAAGATATAATTCGAAATCAATCTCTATTCATGCTCGATTTCCTTCTATTCCTCTGGCTCTTGATGTTTCATCAGCGTTCCTAATTCTCTGACTTTTTTCTCAAACTCATTTCTGTCAATGATTGCGCCATTGCGTAGTTTTGCCCTATAATTATATATGGTGTTGACTGCATAGTGTAGGAATTCTGCAATCTTTGTACTATCGTCGATGCCCAGACGAATGAGTGCAAATACTCTTACTATGGCTGAGAGTTTGTCTGGGGAGGATAGATGAATTTGGTATTCTTCCTTCAGCAGTCCATTCAAATCCTCCACGAAGTTGGGGAAGAGGTTTAGGAATACCTTGTCGAAATTGGCGTATAGTTCTTCAAGTTCTTGCTCCTTGACCTCTGAACTCTTAGTCATAGAGTAGAGTTCGTTGTACTGTTTGTTTTTTACCATCTTATTGACATTGAGGCGCAATTTGTCCAGTTTATCGATGTAGTGTGAACAAGCCCCCAGGAACTGGCCTATATATTCTTCCTTAACCCCATTCGACTCATTGAGTTTGTCGTTGGATGCTTTTAGCATACCATTGGTGGAAGATAGTTTGTTGTTGAGTTCTTCTAATTGAGTATTGGTTTTCTTCAGTTCGTTTCTTGCTTTCGACAGATACGATTTCTGCTTGTTGATATAGAATGTCAATAAAGCCAATGCGATGACCAAAAGACTCACACATATAATGGCAAAGATGAGACGATGGTTGGCCTTTTTGAGTTCTGCCTGATAGTTGTGGTCTATGGTGCCAAGCACTGGAGATATCTGCCAACTGCGTATGCGAGTACTGAATCTCTTGTTGGCCTTCCACGAAAAGTTGATGTATTTATATGAGCGTTCCACATCTTTTTCCTTGCTGAGTATCTCTGCAAGAATCCAGAGTGAAGCTTGGTCGTTGATGGCACATTTTACATCACATATAGCAGATTGTAGTAGCCAGTATTTTACCATGTTCTCGTCTTTCAGCGAGCGGTATATTAAGTAGCGATAGTAGGCCACAATTCCATATTCGTGACTTCCTTTCTTGCACTTGCTTAATCGGATGTCGTTAATTTTAAGAGCTTCTTTCAACTTATTCTGGCTGGTTAGTAAGACCTCCTTTCTCATGAGGTAATCCTCGCTGTTAGGGGATAATATTGAAAATAATGTATCACGACAACAGCTTTGTTTGCTGTAGAATTCTTGACTTAGGTCAGTGTCAATGTTTATATTTGAAAAGCCCAGTTCGCCATAGACGTGATAAAAGGCTATGTAATAGTCTTTCTTGTTAGAGTTATTCAAAGTTTTTTTATCGATACTTTGTAGAACATGAAGTGCCTCCGTGAATGCTCCTGATGTTGAATATTGTAAAGCAAGTAAGCTTCTCAACTTGGTAAAGTCGCTCTTCATGTTGTTTCTTTTTGCCAAGTCGATGGCTTGGTGAATATAATAAATAGAAGAGTCGCTTTGGTATGCTTTGTATTCTTCGTATAGTTTGTAATATGCGGTTAGGAGTTGTTGGGGGGTATGTCCTTGCCGGCTCTGTTTTTTGATTTTAGTGATACGGCTTTCTTTTTGGCTGATATAGTATTGTGATTGTTTGATAGCCTGATCAAGTTGCTCGTATAAGTCTTTTATGTTTTTATTCTGAGCAAAACTTGAAGTTAGTGCAGAGAAGCACAATATATATACCAAAGATAGTATCTTTTTCATTATGTTTTGTTTGTTGTAAGATTAAAATAGATTTAAATTAAGCCTGTTCTACTGAGTATGCAAACATTCAAAGGCAAAGATAAGTTTTTTAGTGGATAATGCCAAATGTTTGGCATGTTTTTTTTATATAATTTAACTTTCGCGAATGGGAAAGTTAAAGAAGTTAGAGAAGTTAAAGAATTTAAAGAATTTAAAGGAGTTAAAACCGTATGCTTTATAGCTAAATATACAACCAAAAATGCTATTGGCTATAATTTCTAACGACCTAAGGGAGTGATAACTTCTTTAACTACTATAACTTCCGTACATGCAAAACTTCAGTAAATGACATCTACGTGATAAGTTCATTACGAAAAAGGCTGCCCCAATCACTTGGAACAGCCTTCAACCAATCAAAATACCTATATTTCAGTTCTAAACCTAAATCTACTTTTAATTTCTTTTAGATGGGTTTACAAGTCACGTTTTTTTATTTCTTTTCTACTTTGAGAACTGCCTTGTCTACACCGGCAGTCAAGTCAACTGTAAAAACGTATGTCTCGCCATCCTTCAGTTCTACTCCATCTTTCAGGTAAACATTGCCGTTGTCGTGACCGTTACCGTCACCGATGCCGAATACCTCGCTCTCAGTTGAGATGAGATGGCTGTGATCCTTACCCTTGAACTCAATACCCCAGTTTGCCTGACCGAAGAACTTGAAGTTTATGTCAGTAGCTCTGAGCTGCTTGCCTACGGTGAGTGTAACCTGATATACCTTATCCTTGATTGGAGTGAGACAGACATCAGAATCGGTGCCAGTCCACCAACCATGATTTACAGCGTCCCAAGTAGGTTTGTTGATTCCTTCGTTTCCTATTATCCAAAGAGCGCCAGTACCATCAGCGTTCAATGCCATAGGCTCGTTTCCATTCATTGTCCAGATGCGGAAAGACTTATGAGTGAAGTCAGCCTGTACGGTGTATCTGCCTGTGATGGCCTTGAAAGTGTAGGTACCATCTTCTTCTTTTTGGAACCAATCATTGTCATAATACCAGTCATCTGGCAGATTATTGCCGTTGATAGTAAGGTTACAGGTAGCACCTTGCTTGATATCTCCCACCCAAGTCTTACCTGCATCAGAATCGGCAAAATCGAGCATGGTGATAGGTAAAACATCTGTAGGTCCTGCAGTATAGTTCTTGGCATCGAAAGTAACGACTACATGATCAGTATTCTCTGACGAGAAGTTGAAGTTGTTGGTTTCGCCCAAATTGATGTCCTTTCCTGTACTTGAACCAAACACGAACTTGCCATCTTTGGTAGCGAAATATCCCTTAAAGTTCTTCTTTGTGTTGGGAAGAACAGTCTGATACATGAAATTGCCAACTTCGGTCATGTCATACTTGGTTCCGTCAGCACAGACAAATTGCAAGTTTGTAAAGTGAGGACGCTTGATGTCGAATGATAACGTCTCAGTATTTGCCTTTGTCGACACATTTTGCAAAGTGAGTTGTATATCAACCTTGCCATCAGGAATGCTCTGAACGTAAGGTACTTTGAGCTTGACAAGATATTCGCCAGGCTCCTTGGTACGGATAGTTGTTGCGTCTACACTCTGACCGCTGAAAAGCAAGTTGGCTTTCAAGGTAGAGAGAGCTACGCCCGCCTCATCCTTACAGTCTACTTTCACTTCTACCTCTTCGCCCATCCATACTGCTGTAGTAGGAGCGCTATAGCTCATCACTGGATTTCCAGTAGGTGTTGGAGCATCGTAGTCGTCTTCACCGCAAGCTGCCATTAGTGGTAGAGCGAGCAATGCTATGATATAATATTTGATATGTTTCATAATGGTTGTATCTATTGTTGATTAATTACTAAAATGACATTCATTATTTATTCCATTTGCACGAAATAACACCATTAGCAGGTACATTGCATGTAAAGTTATGGATGCCATCGCTTAGATTAATAGATTTAGTCTCATCTCCCTCGTTGATGATAACAGCAGCAAGGCTTCCGTCAGGATTCAAAAATTCTGCATGAGTTATCTTGCTGTCATTAATGGTACGTGAAGTAGTACCGACACGAACAGCGCCAGGGGCCACCACGCTTGACATGTGGTTGATGATGTAATAATGAGAATTATAGCTCAACTGTTTGTACCCATTCTGATTGATGTCGATGGCGCCATAGCAAGTTTGGCATCCACCATCAAGATTGGGACCCATTTTGTTGTCGAGCATCAAGTTCCAAACGAGTACGGCCTTGCAATATTGATTGACAGTAGCGAGTGCTACATTCTTCATATCTGCCATCAGACGTTTGCTTAAGTCGCGTCCATTATTCCATGTACCAATACTTGTTTCTGAGAAGATAAGTTCCTTGTCGGGGCGTTGGTTATGGATATCTGTCAATTCACTGTTGTTGCCACCATAGTCATGATATGCAGCTCCAACAACCAACTCGGAACCTTCGAAATTGTCACCGATAGCATTGTAGAGTTTCACAGGATAATCTTCCTGGTCGGCACTCTTGTCATAGTCGTAGTTGTGATCGAAGACATAAATCTTGGTCTTCAGATTATTCTTCTTAAACTGCGCTGCCAATTCCTTTACGAAAGGAGCTTCTTCCTGCCATGGCATATATAGAGAAGCGCAGTTGGCCTTGTTCAATGGCTCATTCTGAGGACTAACAGCATAGATATTGATACCTTTCTCCTTCATCACATTGATAAACTTCACGAAGTACTTGGCATAAACCTCGCGATAATCCGGATTGAGATGTCCGTCAGTCCAGGAGTCCTTTGGAGTCTTGGTATCTATGTCAGCAACCTTCATCCATTTAGGACAAGTCCATGGTGCTGCTATGATTTTTAAACTTGGGTTGATAGACAAGATTTCCTTTAATATAGGAATCACATAGTTGTTCTCATCGCTATAAAGTTCGAAATTACTGATAGGGTCGTTTTCGCTTCCCTTTTTATCGCAATAAGTATATTCAGTACTCGAGAAATCGTTGCATCCCAATGAGATGCGAGCATAACTTACGCCATATCCCTCTGTTGTGGAGTAAATGCGCTTTAAGAGAGCCTGGCGAGCCTCTGGATTCATCTGCATGAGATTGTAGCAAGAAGAGTAGGTGATGGCATATCCGAAACCATCGATAGTCTGGAATTTCTTATTTTTGTCTATTTCGATGGTTGTTGGTGCCATAGATACACCATCAAAAAGTTTGGCTTCTCCCTCTGCCAAGGAATATATGCCATCGGCTGTTGTGGTAAAAGTCTTGGCAGTTCCTTGTGTAGGTATAGGGTTGGGAGCTTCGCTTGGAGTCTCAAAATCAATAGGATCTGAGAATGAATTACTACTGCTGCATGCTGTCACAGAAAATACTGTGGCGCAGATAAACATCATAATTTTATGGTTATGGTATTTCATATGAATAGTTCTTTTTTATTGAGCCCCTTTTTAAAGGGGGCTCAGTTTTTTATATTTGAAATAATTTTATCTTCACATTTTGAGATTGTGATTAGTAACCAGGGTTTTGTTTCAGGTTAGTGTTCTGGTCGAGAGCCGTCTGTGGTATAGGCAACAGGTAAGAGTTACTGTCAAACAGTTTAACTTGTTTGATGCGGCCTTTATCACGATTATCAATACCATTGAGATATTTTTCTACTTTGTTGTTGCGGCATAAATCGAACCAACGCTCTCCCTCAAAGGCAAGCTCTAAACGGCGTTCGTGAAGCACGGCTTCTATCATAGCTTCCTTGCTGTTTGTCTTATCAGAAGTCAGTTCCTTCAGTTTGGCACGTTTACGAATGTGGTTTACGAGTTTCGCACTCTCGTCAAGGTTGCCCTTATAGGCTTCCGCCTCTGCCTTCATGAGGATAATGTCAGCGAGTCGAATCCAATAAATGTTGCTGTAGGAAGAACGCAACTTATACATGAATGGGTAGTTGGAGGCTGGATAATAGTTGCTCCATGTACATGCATAATATACAATAGCCTGATTCTTGCGTATTTCGTCGCCTTCTTTTTCAAAGTCGCTGATGATGTCGCGCGAAGGAGTGATCCACTTTGCCCATGTGAAATAGAAATCCCAGTTGTCCAACTGGCGTCCGAACATCCATGTTTCCCAGTTTCCGCCACCTGTTGTCCAATGAACCTCCAAAATACCTTCTTTGGTATTACGTTTCAGGCAATCCTTGGTTGTCTCATCGTATCCCCAGAGAGTTTCGTAACTATCTTCAAGTTCTACACCTGTTGTCTTGATTACCTTATCAGCGTAGGTTATTACTTTATCGTAATCTTGTACTTCCTTTTCGGCGTAGACCTTGGCAAGCATAGCTTGAGCTACAGTCTTGGTCATCTTGGTGCGGTCAGAATTATCATTGTCAGGAGCATATTTTTCAGCATCTGTCAAGTCGGCAATAATCTGTTCATAGCACTCCTTGGGTGTTTTACGAGGAGGATAGTAAGTAGGGTATACCTCATTGATGTTATCAGAGGTGATTGTTTTTGCAATGGTTGTAATAACAGGGAATGAACCCCAAAGACGTGCCATTCGGAACATCATCAAAGCACGGAAAATTTCTCCTTGAGCCTTATAGGAATGATATTCTGCATCTGATATTTGGCCACTTTCCTTCAGTTGTTCTACGCCATTGATGAGTACATTGGCCTTAGCGATATCCTCTAAGTAACGATCCCAGTCTCTACTCAAAACAGGGTTACTGGCATCGATAGAGTTGGTTTCGTAAGGTACCACCTCGGCTCCTGTAGTACCAGCATACGCATTATCACTATGAGAGTCGCCTATCAAGAGATAATCGAGATGGGTGTGCTCCTGGCGGTTGCGGAACAACTCATAGAGAGACTTGAGTTGTGCTTCTGCGGCAGCCTTATCCTTTAAAACAGCTGTGGATGTTTCAGTCTGGGTGCCCTGTGTTATTTCTGAAGGATCGGATATAGGCTCATAGTCGAGTGAGCAACTTGCCAATGATATCATGGTTAAGCTACCGAACGCTAAAGTCTTGATCTTATTATATGTTTTCATTGTTGTCATGATTTTTAGAATTCAACTTTTACACCTAATACTATACTTTTGTTGAGAGGGTATGTACCCCAGTCGATGCCTTGTACACTACCACTATTACCATACTGATTGACCTCTGGATCCATACCAGAATAATCGGTAAGGGTAATCAGGTTGGTAGCTGATACGTATGGCTGCAAACGAGTCAGTCCGAAGCGTGAGATCAGTTTGCGTGGAACATCGTAAGAGAGGGAGATATCTTTTAAGCGAATATAACTGCCATCCTCTACGAAGTAGGTAGAGTTACGGATGTCCCACTTAGCCTTAGGTACGTTGGTGATTTGTCCTGGAACTCTCCAGCGTGCCAATACTTTGGTGCTTTGGTTCTTGCCATCATACATTCCTTCTGTTTCCATTCGGGAGACATTATAGATGTCGTTTCCATAACTTCCCTGGATAAGAATACTGAGATTCAAACCTTTATATGAGAAGGTGTTGGTCATACCGAAAGTGAAGTCAGGGTTAGGGTCACCGATATAGGTACGATCACTTGCAGAAACGAGTCCGTCGCCAGTTACGTCCTTGTACTTCATGTCACCAGTTTCAGGATCAACCCCTTCTGCTATATATCCCCAGAAACTACCTAATGGCATTCCAGGGGTATTGCGAACTACTTCTTCGTTGACATAGTCGGTGGTTTTAGCATCATAATATACTTGCGTTAGAGCCAGACTTTCCAACTTGTTTTTATTGAATGAGATGTTAAAGTCGGTGTTCCACTTAAATGTTCCAATCAAGTTCTTTGAGGAGAAGGCAAATTCCCAACCCTTATTGCTCATCGAACCGCCATTATAGGTAAGACTTGTTGCAGCTGCACTTCCTGCAGGAAGGGTGATGTTCATCAGCATATCCTTGGTCTTCTTGTAATAGTAATCGGCATAGAAAGTCAAGCGGTTTCCTAATACAGTCAGGTCGAGTCCGATGTTAGTCTGTGTTGTTGTTTCCCATGTCAACTCAGGGTTGCTCAAGTTGCCTTGTGAGAATGTAGGTATAGCGTTGGCGTCATTGCCCTCACCAAACCATTGTACACGATTGATATTGTATCTTGCCAAATAACTATAGTCGCCCAAGCCACTCTGGTTACCAGTCTGTCCCCAGCCACCACGAATCTTCAAGTCGTCTATCCACTTGATATCCTTCATGAATTTCTCATTGCTCACACGCCAAGCTCCAGAGAAAGATGGGAAATAACCCCAACGATGGTGAGGAGCTAACTTGGAAGAACCATCAGCACGCATATTGGCTGTTACCATATAGGTGTCGTTCCAGTTGTATTGTAAACGAGCGAAGGTAGAGAAGATAGCCCAATCAGCAGCAGAAGAGCCAGTACCAGTCCACGAAATCTTGTTGGCAGCATTCAGAGTAGGGAAGAAATCATTAGCATAGTTGCTACCATTGATATAGTTTTGGCTCCACTTGCTTTGAGTCCATGAACTACCTGCCATGGCATCAAAGTTATGTTTACCCAATGTTTTTTTGTAATTCACCACATTGTCCCATACGATAACACTGCTGATATTACGTCCATCATAGCCTGTTCCAAATTCCTGGCGACCAATGGTTGTAGAGATTGGGTCGAGGAAGTTGGTTGTTGTGCCTTGTGTGCGATCGAAAGACAAAGACATGTTGTACGTCAACTCAGGCATGAAGGTAACTGTTGCTTTTCCTGTAGCCAATAAGCGGTTGTATGCAGATTTGTTGTTCTGTGTTCGGGCTATATTCTCAGCAGGTGAAGTGATATTTACGCCATAGAAGTTGTTGTAAAATTGATTTGGATTCTCAGGATTCCATACAGGAGCGTAAGTAGGCGTATTGACGATAGCCGTAACTACACCGCCACGGTTAGAACCCGTACCGGAAATAATACCTGTACCCTTGTTGGTATAGTCAGAATAGGTTACGCTTGCATTGAGGCGCAGCCACTTACGAATGTCGTTTTCAATAGATGCGCGGAAATTGTAACGCTTGTAACTTGATTTCTTGATGACACCATTTTCACCCGTGTAACCACCAGAGATGAAATATCTCATTTTCTCAGTTCCATTAGTAATAGAGACCTGGTAGTCCTGTACGTTTCCAGTGCGGAAAACCTCGTCTTTCCAGTCGGTCATGTCTTTCAAACCTTCAGGGAGTTTTACCATACCAATCTCATCCATCAATTCTTTATACTGTGCAGCATTGAGTGATTCTTGATTATCGCGTACAGTATTAAACGCATAGTGTGCATTCAAGCTGATTTTTGCCACACCTGTTTTTCCCTGCTTGGTTCCGATAATGATAACTCCATTAGCAGCTCGAGAACCATAGATGGCAGCTGAAGATGCATCTTTTAATACTTGGATATTGTCAATATCATCAGCAGCCAAGAAGTCAATATTGGTCATAGGCACACCATCTACCACATAGAGTGGGTCGTTGCTACCATTCAATGATGTAGTACCACGCACACGTATGGTGGGGGAAGCACCTGGCTGACCATTGGCTTGTGAAATTTGTAGACCTGCTGCTTTACCCTGCATACCAGCAGCTGCAGATACAATAGGACGTGTAGAAAGATCCTTCGCCGACACGCTTGAAACAGCAGTAGTAACATCTTTACGCTTCACTGAGCCATAACCGATGGCAACTACTTCATTTAGCATGTTAGCTTCCTCTTCAAGTGTGATCTTGATGCCATTTGAAGCCTTTACTTCTTTATTCTTATAGCCAATATAAGAAATCTTGAGTTTGGCACCTTGTTGTACTTCGATGGTAAAATGTCCATCCAAATCGGTGGCTACACCATTTTGCGTTCCATTTTCAAGAACTGAAGCTCCAATAATGGGTTCATTGGTGTTGTCGATTACAGTGCCAGTAATCTTCATCTTTTGACCCCAGGCAGTAGCCGAGATTAATAGAACGAGTGCTGTAGATGCTAATCCTCGCAACATCGCATTACTTTTTGCTTTTCTCATAAATTTAAGTTTTATTTGATTTTGTGTATATCTTTTTATAGCTTTTGTCTTTGTGGACAGTGCTATGTTTGCTCAATTGCAAAAGTAATAAAAAAAGTAACAGAATGTATGTTGATTAAATCATTAAGTGGTGAAAATACGTGGTTTTGAATATGTAAGGTATTGATTGTTAGTGTTATATGGCTTTTGATGTTTTCTAATTAAGTGGTGATTTTATGAAATGGAATAAAGGTTAATATTGTAGATGTTTGTTTATTTATGTCTAAAAAAAAAGAGTGTAATGAATACTTCGTGAAGTGATTCATTACACTCTTTATAGTTTTATGATGTTTGCATATATAATAAGGTGTAAATCCTATTGAGGCAAACATTCATGAATTGTCGTGCTATGCGAGTCTTTATTTTCCGAGGTCCTTTTTCTTCTCGTTCAATTCTGCCTGCTTACGTGCAAGTTCAGCTTGCTGTTTTTGCTGCAATTCCTGCAGAGCCTGCATTCTTGCCATCAATCCGCTTGCCTTCTTAGGATTGCTCTTGTTCTCCTGATAACGTTTCTCAAGGATAGCGAGGAGTTTCTCGTCGTTGGTGGTCTTGCGCAAGGTCCACATGATGGCTGCACTGAAGAACAATGAGATGAAGTAGTAGAAATTCAAGCCAGAAGAATAGTCATTGAACATGAAGAAGAACATCAATGGCATGATGAGCATCATCCACTGCATCATCTTCATCTGCTCTGCCTGCTGGCCTACCATCTGGTCGCGCTGCTGGCGCATGGTCATCCAAGAGTAGAGGAGGTTGGCCACGCAGAAGAGGATACAGGTAAGGCTCAGGTGATCGCCTATCAGCCAAATGTTGGTGTTCCACTCTATGATAGGGTCATAGGTGCTCAGATCACTCATCCACAGGAATTTCTCACCACGAAGCTGAATAGCATTAGGCACAAAGTTGAACATCGCAACCCAAACAGGCAACTGAATCAGCATAGGGATACAACCAGATAATGGGCTTACACCATACTTAGAATACTCTGCCATCATCGCCTGCTGCTTCTGCATCTGATCCTCAGGCTTGTTGTACTGAGCGGTAGCAGCTTCGAGTTTTGGTTTGAGTACGCGCATCTTTGCACTGCTCATATAGCTCTTCTTTACCATAGGGTAGGTGATGAGCTTGAGGAGTAGGGTGATGAGAATCAGCACGATACCCATAGGGAATATCTTACTCAACCAGTCGAATACGTAGATTGTGAAGAAACGGTTGATCCAACGAACGATAGGCCATCCTAAGTATACAAGCTTCTGGAACTCCAAGTCCTTGCCGAAGGTGCTTTCCTTTTCGGTATTCTTGAGAATCTGGAAATCGTTAGGACCGAAGTAGAACTCAAACTCAGAAGCCTTCTTGCCGGTTGGGTCGAAAGCAGTCTTCATCTTAGCTTGGAACTGTTTCAGATAGCCAGAACCCTTCTCCTGAGGGATAGAAGTCATGAAGGCATCCTTGTCGAAGTTGTCCTTGGATATCATGATGGCAGAGAAGAACTGGTTCTTGAAAGACACCCAGTCGATGGTTTCTTCGATTTTCTCGTCGATCTTCTCGCTTGTCTCGTTCAGATGGTCGGTACCTCCCTCTACATCGTGATAGGTGAGGGTGGTGTAACGGTTCTCGAACATAAAGCCGCGCTCCTGTTGACGGGCCTTGTCGCTCCAGTCAACATCCATCTTGCTATAATTAGGTGAGAAGAGTCCTGCCATTCCCTGTGCCTGAAGGCTCATGTGGAGCATGTAGTCCTTACCCAATGTATAAGTCATGGTGAGAGTCTTGCCCGGAGCAGCCTCTGCTGTCATGGTGACAGAAGTCTTTGTGACATTTGATGGAGTAAAGTAAAGGTCACTGGTGATAATGTTGGCTTCCTTAGCCTCGAGCATGAACTTGAGGCTCTGGTCGTTGCCCTCGAAGAGAGTTACGTCCTTCTTGTCTTTTGAGCCGTCTTTCACCTTGATGTCATGACCCACATAACCCTTGACTACTGCCTTCTCGACAGTACCGCCCTTGGTGTTTAGAGTCAATTCTACTTTCTCGTTACTTAAAACGATTTTCTGAGCCTGGCCCTTTAAAGCCGAATAGAAGAGTGCAGTAGAGTCTGCCTCAATCTTGGCTTTAGCATCAGCTTGTCGCTGCGCAGCGGCAGCTTTGTTTGCTTTTTCCATCTCGGCATGTTTAGCCTTAGCGATGGAGTCCTGAACGAATGCCGCTCTCTGCTCTTCAGCAGATGGCTGTGAGTACCAACTGAACCCAATCAGTACAAGAGCAATCAGGAGGAAACCGATAATGTTGTTTTTGTTCATATTTATTTTTTGTTTTCAATTGCTGTTTTGACGAAGTCCATAAACAGTGGGTGTGGCTTCAGCACAGTGCTTTGGTATTCGGGATGATATTGAGTTCCGATATACCACTTGAGTCCTGGAATCTCAACAATTTCTACCAAGTTGCTTTCAGGGTTACGTCCTACACACATCATGCCGTGTTTCTCAAACTCCTGTTGGAAGTTATTATTGAATTCATAGCGATGGCGGTGACGCTCTTGGATGTGTTCTTTCTTATAGATATTGAACACACGTGAGCCTTGTTTTAACACACATTCGTATGCTCCCAGTCGCATGGTGCCTCCCATATTGGATATGTTCTTCTGTTCCTCCATGATGTCGATGACATTATGTGGAGTCTTTTCGTCCATCTCACGTGAGTTGGCATCTTGGTAGCCCAATACGTTGCGTGCAAACTCGATGACCATCATCTGCATACCCAAGCAGATACCAAATGTAGGGAGGTTGTGTGTGCGGGTGTAGTGAGCAGCAACGATTTTTCCCTCTATACCGCGTTGCCCAAATCCAGGACAGATGACAATGCCGTCTTGTCCCTTTAGGTTTTCTGCAACGTTGTCTTCCGTTAACTCTTCTGAGTTGATGAAGGTGATGTTTACCTTATGGTCGTTGTAAGTACCAGCATGAGAGAGGCTCTCACGGATACTCTTATAAGCATCTTGTAAGTCGTATTTTCCTACCAAGCCAATGTTGACAACCTCTGTGGCGTTGTTGCGTCGGTCGAGGAATGCTTTCCAAGGACCTAATGCTGGCTTCTCGCCTATCGGCTCATCCATCTTGCGAAGGATGGCGGTGTCGAGTCCTTGGTTCTGCATGTTGACAGGTACCTCATAGATACTTGGCAGGTCTTCACTCTGGATGACACAATCGAGGTCGACATTACAGAAACTTGCAACTTTCTTTAGGATGCCTTCTTCCAAATGCTTCTCTGTACGCAGAATGAGAATGTCGGGTTGGATACCTACGCTCTGCAGTTCTTTGACGGAGTGCTGGGTGGGTTTGGTTTTCAACTCTCCTGCAGCCTTTAGATAAGGCACATAGGTAAGATGCACGTTGATAGCATTCTTTCCCAGTTCCCATTTTAGCTGTCGTATCGCCTCCATGTAGGGTGCACTCTCTATGTCTCCGATGGTACCCCCTATCTCAGTAATGACAAAGTCGTAATGATACTTTTGTCCGAGTAACTTAACGTTGCGCTTGATCTCGTTGGTGATGTGAGGTACTACCTGTATTGTTTTTCCAAGGTAGTCGCCACGTCGCTCCTTGTCGATAACAGCCTTGTAGATGCGGCCAGTAGTGAGAGAGTTAGCCTTTGTCGTCTGGATGCCTGTGAATCTCTCATAATGGCCCAAGTCGAGGTCTGTTTCCATTCCATCCACCGTCACGTAGCATTCGCCATGCTCGTAGGGATTTAGTGTACCCGGGTCGATGTTGATGTATGGGTCAAACTTTTGAATTGTAATGTTGTAGCCCCTGGCTTGCAGAAGCTTTCCGATGGATGATGATATGATACCTTTACCTAAAGAAGAAACCACACCACCGGTTACGAAGATGTACTTTGTTTCAGCCACGATGTTTTATATTTAAATTAGAATAATGGTGCAAAGTTACTATAAAATTATGAATTAGCCAAAATTATTGTAAATATTGGCGTGGCTTTTATGAATTATTTGTTACCTTTGTGCCCAAATAAGAATCAAGCATGTATGAATTTAAGATATTATATATTGGTGTTTATCTTATGTGTGGTGGGGATGACTCATGCACAGAGGGGAGGAAATAATAGAAATAAAATCGAAAAGGATTGGGTATCAGCGTATATGGACTCTTTGATGGCTTCTCAGAAACGTATAGATTCTTTGCAGGTTCATCATCGTGATAGTCGTTATGCGCAACTTTTTACTCCGCTTACTTTCTATCATGAGCCTGCAGCACGTTTCTTGCGTCTTGTTCCTGGCAAAGAGGTTGTTTCCGACTCTTTACAGACCTTTATTGATCGGGCACTGATGCATGTGTATCTCAATAGGCCCGATTTGGTAAAACTCCATGAGACCCATCTTGTTAGTGTAGGTGCGCCAATAGTCACAGCCCCATCCCCTCGTTATACTTCTACCGACTTGGTCAAGGAGGTAGCCCCAGAGGCGATAGAGCCGAGTGTGGCTCCGATGCAAATCCTGCTAACCAAGCCTAATTTCTGGACAATTAAGGGCGATTACTATCTTCAGTTCTTACAAAACTATGTCTCGGACAACTGGTATAAGGGTGGAGAGAGTAACTACTCGTTGTTGGGAAGTGTCACCATGCAGGCCAACTACAACAACAAGCAGAAGGTGAAATGGGAGAATAAGTTGGAAATGCGTCTCGGTTATCAGACGTCGCGAGGAGATACTATTCATAAATATAAGACTACGGAAGACTTGATACGCTATACAGGCAAGTTGGGATTGCAAGCTACTAAACGTTGGTATTACACGCTCCAGATGATAGCCCAGACGCAGTTTACGCATGGCGTGAAGAGTAATGATCGTATGATTTACTCTGACTTTTTCTCACCATTTAATTTTAACCTATCTGTCGGTATGGATTATTCAGTAGACTGGCTTAATCATCATCTCAAGGGAAGTGTTCATATGGCTCCGTTGGCATTTAACTGGAAGTATGTGGGGCGTATAGACCTTTCTACCCGCTATGGATTGGATGAAGGAAAACATAGTAAAATCGATTACGGTTCAGAGTGTACGATAGATCTGAACTGGGTGCTTGCTGATAATCTGAAATGGAAAACACGTTTGTATGGTTTTACCACATACAAGCGTGCTGAAGTAGAGTGGGAGAATACGATAACTTTCCAGTTTAATCGTTATATCTCAACCAATGTTTTTATCTATCCTCGATTCGACGACGGAGTCAATCGCAAGGATGGTCATAGCTACTGGCAGTTTAAGGAGTTTGCCTCAGTGGGCTTCTCCTATTCATTTTAGTAAATACCAAAAATCGTAATCCATACGCAAGCGGCGAGGATAAGCAGTGCGCAGACGAGGAGAAAAGCAAATAGTATCTTACTGATTATGATACGCTTTTTATGTCGTGGACTGCATGCACGCATAGGCGTGCCGACGTGTTGATGTGTATGGTGCGAATGGTGTGTACTATGTGTACTCCTTGTTTTATCCATTTGCATTCCCTTTTACTTATTATCATCTTTTATCTTATCATATACCGACTCAGAGTTCTCATCTGAGTCGGTATTTGAAATTTATACTGTCAGGCTTGACTTGATTATCGGTTTCCTAAGGTTTAGAATCGGAAACAAACTTCTACGTCAGCCATAGAGTAATTGTGCTTCTGAAGTGTACGGTCGTTAATAAGCGCATACTCTGTGAGGATGGTGAAGTTTTTGTTGATATTGTAGTTAAGGCCTGCCTCGTATAGAGTTTTCATCATGTCGGTTTTGCCGTTGGCTTGATACATGTCGTAACGAGCTTTGGCATAGAGCTTTTTACTTACGATAGGAGCAATGACAAGAGCGTAAACACCTTGAGCCTTGTTGCCTATGCTTCCATTGAGATTGCAGTCTTTAGAGTTGGCGTCGCCATGGTTGGTGATGCTCTTGGCAAAAGCCATACCTGTGGAGTGAATGTACTCAGATCGGAAAGTCCAATCGTTGGTGTTGTATTCGAAGGAGAAAGCATAACGATTTTGGGAGAGTTTACGAACTCCAGAGAATGTTTCCTTTTTGGGGTAGCCTTCTTTGTCGAGTATAGCATTTCCCGAAGCGTCTTTTTGATAGATGGTGTTGCCTTGTTCGTCATCGTTCCATGTACCCTTGCGTGCATAAGAACCAGTCCAACCGAATGCGCCAATTCGCATCCCCTTAACGGGCATTACCCAAATCCCACCAATGATGTTCTTTTGGTTGTCGACATCCTTGGTGTTGATGCCTTGTCCGTTGAATACACCTATCTGGTAGTGTAAGAGGTTACGACCATTGACATTCTTAAGGAAGTCGCCTTGTAATTGTAGACCAATGTCTCTACCATTGGAAGCATGTTCGCCAGCACGATCACTGAATCCTGCTAATTTACTTACGTTCTGCGAGTAGCTCATGAAGCCCTGGACAATGGGGTGCATGGGGTTTTCGAAGGTAAATGGATTCTTAAACTGACCAATCTTTACTTTGAAGGCCTCGTATTTTTGCCATTCTGCAAACAGGTCTACCATTCTGGGACTACTACCCAAATTGGAAGTGTTGCCGTTAAACTGAATCTGGGTCTTCCAATAGAAGTCGTTAGCGATACGTCCCTCCAAGGCAACACGTGCCATACGAATGTTGAAGGTGTTGCTCTCAGCTCCTTTCTGTCCGATGTACTGGTACTGTGTCATTCCGTAGCCAGATAATTTAACATGATCCAGCCAAGCGGGTAGCTGTATGCATTTTTTCTCTTTCTCTTGCGCAGTGGCAGAGACTAAAGTCATGGTCAGCAATGCTGCCATAAGGAATACTCTTTTCATTGTTTATCTCTCTCTATTTCGGTTTAGTTAAGAACGCTTAGAAGTCCCATGGGAGTTTGCATGAGGGTGCTTGAGCTGCAAACATCCTATGGGATAATCTGTTTATTTTGAAAGACGAGCCTGTAACTCCTCTTCTGTTAAATCTTCAGCCATGGCTGTTTCCAAGGCAAGTTTTTCTGCCTCTTTGGCTGCCTTTGCTTCTGCTATAGCCTTTTCGCGCTCCATACGTTCTTGGAGTTTCTGCTTGATGTCAGCATCGTTTCGCTTTTCAAGCAATACCACATTTTCTACGTGTGGAGTATGAGGGAACATGTCGACAGGTTGTACAGCGCCAACCTTGTAGTAGTCGTCCATTAGTTGTAGGTCTCGTGCTTGTGTAGCGGGATTACAACTTACGTAAACAATACGCTGCGGAGCCGCATTGAGGATGACCTTGATAACGTCTGGGTGCATACCAGCTCGTGGTGGGTCGGTGATGATGACGTCAGGTCTGCCATGTTGCGCGATGAAATCGTTGGTGAGGATATCTTTCATGTCACCAGCATAGAAAAGGGTGTTCTCGATGTTGTTCACCTGAGAGTTTACCTTAGCATCTTCGATAGCTTCGGGTACATATTCGATACCAATTACTTTTTTTGCTTTATGAGCAACAAAGTTAGCAATGGTGCCAGTACCTGTGTAGAGGTCGTATACGAGTTCTTGGCCAGTGAGGTTGGCAAACTCGCGTGCTACACAGTATAGATGGTATGCCTGCTCTGTGTTTGTCTGATAGAAACTCTTAGGACCTACCTTGAATTTCAGATCTTCCATCAACTCAA
>Ga0129313_1000810_pt1 | contig 22808 bp, 13 predicted proteins | sample O1105metagenome_FD_94436 | JGI IMG/M metagenome (GOLD analysis project Ga0129313, IMG submission 94436) | Orangutan group fecal microbial communities from fecal samples from Wisconsin, USA - O1105 metagenome | ecosystem: Host-associated > Mammals > Digestive system > Large intestine > Fecal...
GCTTCACCAGAAGAACGATGATCAGAACTGAAAATACGATCGCGTCACTCAGCTTCGAGGAGATGTACGCCTTCGACAGATTCTCGAGCACACCGAGGATGATCCCGCCGATGAACGCGCCCGGGATGGAGCCGATACCGCCGAGCACGGCCGCAACGAAGGCCTTGATGCCCGGCATGGCACCGGTGGTCGGTGTCAGCGTCGGGTACGCAGAGCACATCAGGATACCGCCGATCGCCGCCAGTGCAGAACCGATGGCGAAGGTCATCGAGATGGTCTTATTGACATCAACACCCATGAGGGTCGCCGCGCCCTTATCCTCTGAAACCGCCAGCATCGCCTGTCCGGCCTTCGTCTTGTTGATGAAGGTCACCAGTCCGCCGACGATGATCAGACAGCACAGGATCGTCACGATGGTCTCACCGGAAATCGTCAGTGCACCACCGGCGAGCTTGACCGGCTTGATCGGGACGAAGGAGGTGAAGCTCTTCGGATTCGCACCGAACAGGAGCAGCGCCACATTCTGAAGAAGGTACGACACACCGATCGCGGTGATCAGAACGTTCAGAGAGTTGGCCTGACGGAGTGGCTTATACGCGACCTTCTCGATGACGACGCCCAGCAGGGTGCAGATCGCCATCGACAGGAGGGTCGACACCAGGATCGGCAGCCCCAGCTGATTCAATGCAATAAACGCTGCGTAACCACCGACCATGAGGATATCACCATGGGCGAAGTTGAGCATCTTTGCGATTCCATATACCATCGTGTAGCCCAGGGCGATGATCGCGTAGATCGAGCCTAAACTGACACCACTCAGCAAGTAGGAAATGAAACTCATCATCTCTAAACACCTCTTCGAAAATTTATGGGGTCTGACCCCCTTACAAATTCCTTACGGAACCTTCATCATTTCGTAATGGGGTCAGACCCCATAAACTGAATTCAATAAAGGGTTGCTTGTAGCAAGCAACCCTTTATGCTCTTTCATCATGCAGAAAAATGAGATTTTCTCATGATGCTAATCACTTTTCGATCAGTCGGCAGAAGTATAGGCACCATCCTTGACGATGACCGCCTTCGGCTCCTTATCGACATCACCGTTCTCGCTCCATGTCATGCCGGAACCGGTGAGACCGTCATACTTGAGTGACTTCATCTGCTCTTCCATCGCTGTACCAAGATCAGATACAGACATGTCCGGAGTCAGGTTACCAGCCTCGAGGGCAGCCTTCATGATGTAGGCTGCATCATACGCATCCGCTGCGAACTGAATCGGTGTATCACCGAACTTATCCTTATAAGCTGTTACGAAGCTTGCGGTCTTCTCATCGGTCGCATCCGCTGCGAACGGGGTCAGAAGCATGAGGCCCTCTGCGAGAGACTTATCGAAGTTCTCAACATCGAGGATACCATCCATACCATCACAGCCGAAGAAAGTCGGCTTGTAGCCCATGGTGTTTGCCTGTGTCAGAACGAGTGCTGCCTCTGTGTAATAGAACGGAAGGAATACGAGCTCTGCACCTGCGCTCTGCATCTTCTGAAGCTGCGTAGAGAAATCTGTCTTCGAATCCGCCGTGAACTGCTCATCCGCTACAACCTCAAGACCCTGGTTGCCAGCCTCGGTCACGAAGGAATCGTGAATACCGGAGGAGTAAACATCGGAAGAATCATAGATGATACCGATCTTGGTTGCCAGCTTGTGAGTTCCGATATACTCTGCGGACTTGGCACCCTGTGCAGGATCCGAGAAGCATACACGGTATGCATTCGGCGCTGCGGTACAGTCAACAGCGGAGCCTGACGGAGTCAGAAGGAACATATTATCATTCTGTGCCTCAGAGGCAACCGCGATGGTCGGTGCGGAAGTGGTCGGTCCGATCAGCATCTGCATGCCCCAGTCCTTGAGGGAGTTGTATGCGTTGACAGCCTTCTCCTGATCATGCTCATCATCTGCTGTCTTATACTCTACCTGGTAGCCATTGATACCACCGGCTGCATTGATCTCATCGATCGCAACCTGAGCACCATTGATGACAGCCTTACCATAGATAGCTGCACCACCAGTCAGCGGTCCCTGGGCACCGATCTTCCATGTAAGATCGGAAGAAGCTGCTGTATCACCAGCTGCGGCGGTCGTTGTATCGCCTGCAGCGGCAGCGGCTGTCGTCGCCTCCGGCGTAGATGAAGAACCACAGGCTGCTAAAGAAGCAACCATCGAAGCTGCAAGTACTGCACTTAATACCTTTTTCATAATTTTTCTCCTCTCAGTTTTCTAAAATACAAGCTTTCTGAAAACTTTTCATCATTATAAAGTTCATAGTTATGGAAGTCAACAACTTTTATAACAATTTTTCACATTTTCAGCTTATATTATAACGTGAGAGAATATGTATTATAATATATTTTTCTCCGGGGCCCTGTGCGAAATAAAAATCACTTATCAAACGGCACATTCACGTTCTCGATGGTCCGGTCGCGGAGCATCAGATCACGAACCGCTTCCCTGGCCGACTTGCCTTCGAAGAGAATCTGGTTGATCCCCTCGACGATCGGCATCGAAACCTCATACTTCGCCGCAAGTGCACGTGCCGCCTTCGCCGCATACACACCCTCGACCGTCTGTCCGACCTCCTGCATCGCCTCCTCGTAGCTTCTGCCCTCGCCCATCAGGATACCGGCGCGGCGGTTCCGGCTGTGCATGGACGCACAGGTCACGATCAGATCACCGATACCGCTCAGGCCGTTGAAGGTCTCCATGCGGCAGCCCATCTTCACACCGAGTCGCTCGATCTCCGCGATACCGCGTGTGATCAGTGCCGCCTTCGTGTTGTCCCCATAGCCGAGGCCGTCCGCCATACCGGCCGCCAGCGCAATGACGTTCTTCGTCGCGCCGCCGATCTCGATGCCCTTGATATCCGGGTTGATGTAGACACGGAAGCAGTCGCACATGAACGCGTTCTGTACGAAAAGCGCTGTCTTCTCGGTATGCGCACCGGTCACGATCGTCGTCGGAATGAAACGCGATACCTCCTCGGCATGGCTCGGTCCGGACAGAACCGCGACATCTGCCTGCGGGATCTCCTCTTCGATGATATCCGACATCGTATAGAGCGTGCCCTCTTCGATGCCCTTCGCCACGGACACGATGACCTGCCCCTCGCTGACATACGGCTTCATCTCATGCGCCGTCGCACGCACGAAGATGGACGGCACCGCCAGCACGACGAGCTCCTGATCCTTCAGTGCAGTCTCCAGATCGGAGCTGAAGCACATGCTCTCCGGAATCACGGCACCCGGCAGATTCTTATGACGGCGGGTCTCCTGAAGCGCATCCACCTCCTGCTGAAACTTCGACCAGATGGTCACCTCATGTCCGTTATGGGCGAGCAGAATGCCGAGGGCCGTACCCCAGGTACCTGCGCCGATGATTGATGCTTTCATAAAATCTCCTTATTTGAATCTCGCCCGGTGGAAGCCAACGCTTCTGCCGGGCGAACGTATTCATTTATATACTTATGTTTCTTCCGCCACGCATCTGCGATGACGCTGTCATATTCGATACGGATTACTTTTTAAAGTGGAACTTCGACTCCGTACCGTTCTGCAGACGCCGGATATTCGAGCGGTGCTGCCATACCCCGAGCGCTGCGATCAGGAAGAACACGACGAGTACGATCGGGTAGATCGCCATGGACATCGGAAGAAGTCCGAAGTATCCGAAGATGGCGGTCAGGATAAACAGCAGGGATACGCCGCAGATCGAGCCGACGCTCACATAGCCGGTGGTCTTCGCGATCACCACGAACAGCGCAAACAGTACGATGGCCATCCGCCAGTCGAAGGCGATGATGAGCGCACCGGTGCAGGCGATCCCCTTTCCGCCGCGCAGCATCGGAAGGATCGGGAAATCATGCCCGAGGATCGAACCGAAACCTGCGAATACGGTGATGAGGGTACCCTCATCGATCGTCGCCGGTTTGAAAATCATGTGCATCATCAGGATCGGGATGATGGTCTTCGCGATATCCAGCAGCAGTACCGTCGCCCCCGCCTTCTTGCCGAGGGTACGGCCGATATTCGTCGAACCCGGATTACCGGAGCCCTGCTTATAGATATCGATGCCCTGAGACTTCGCATACAGATAGCCATTCGGTATGTTACCGAAGATATATCCCACGACCAGGGAAATGATCATATGCTGTATATTCATCACTCATCCTCTCCGGCCTGGCGCTCACGAATCAGGAACTTCAGCGGTGTTCCCGGGAAGCCGAAAGCCTCACGAATCTGATTCTCGATGTATCTCGTATACGAGAAGTGCATCAGCTGCTGGTCATTTACGAAAATGACGAAGGTAGGCGGCTCGACCGCGGTCTGCGTCATGTAGAACAGCTTGAGGCGCTTGCCCTTATCACTTGGCGGCTGCTTCATCGCCGTCGCTCTCGTCATGATGTCGTTGAGCACACCCGTACGGATTCGAAGCGTCTGGCTCTCCCGTACCTGATTGACGACATCGAAGATCTTATTCAGACGCTGCCCGGTCTCGGCCGAGATGAAGAGATACTGCGCATACGGCATGTAGGCGAACTTCTCCATCAGCTTCGTCTGGAATTCCTTCATCGTCTTATCGGTCTTATCCGGTACCGCATCCCACTTGTTCACGCAGATGATGACGCCCTTTCCGGACTCATGCGCGATCCCGGCGATGCGTGCATCTCCCTCTGTGATTCCCTGGGTCGCGTCGATCAGCACGAGACAGATATCCGCGCGATCCACGGCCGCGACGGTACGGATGACGGAGTAACGCTCGATATCATCGTCGATCTTTCCCTTCCGGCGAAGCCCCGCCGTATCGATGAAGGTATATTCCTTTCCGTTATGCACGATCTTCGTATCGATCGCATCACGGGTCGTGCCGGCAATGTTGGAGACGATCACGCGGTTCTGCCCCAGCAGCTTATTGATCACGGAGCTCTTTCCGACATTCGGCTTACCGATGAGGGCGACCTTCACGGAATCATCCTCGTCCTCTTCTGCCGTCTCGACCGGGAAGTGCCGGATCACCTCATCGAGCATGTCGCCGACACCGAGCTGGTTTACCGAGGATACACCGAACGGATCGCCGAGTCCCAGATTATAGAACTCATAGATATCATTTCCGAACTTCTGGAAGCTGTCGACCTTATTGACACAGAGAACGACCGGCTTTCCGGACTTCCGGAGCATATTCGCCACCTCATAGTCTGCATCGACGAGACCGGTACGCACATCCACGACGAAAATGATGACATCCGCCGTGTCGATCGCCAGCTGTGCCTGTGCTCGCATCTGGGACAGGATGATATCCTGGGAATCCGGCTCGATACCACCCGTATCGATCAGCGTAAACTTGTTATTCAGCCACTCCGCATCCGCATAGATACGGTCACGGGTCACCCCCGGCGTATCCTTCACGATGGAGATCTGCTTCCCTGCAATCAGGTTGAACAGCGTAGACTTACCTACGTTTGGACGGCCTACCACCGCCACCATCACTTTTCTCATATCTTCACCTTACTACGTGGTGCCCGAAGGCCCACATGCTATGTACTTACATATTTAACTAAATAATTTTAGCATGAGATACATAAATCGGCAAGTTCCGTTCATTCGTCATCTACTCCGTGGCCGCGGAGGGCCGCCAGCGGCCACGGGGCTATACGACAAAAGGGAGCCGGCTTGCGCCGGCTCCCTTCTCACATCACATGAACCGAAGTTCAGGTGAATTAATTGTTGTACAGGTCGATGAGCTTCTTGAGATGCTCATATCTAGCCTGAGACTCAGCCTGGTTCTTCTCGTCAAGAGCCTTTGCTCTCTCCGGGTTCTTGAGGCCGAGGGACAGGTAACGAACCTCACCCTTCAGGAAATCCTGGTAACCGGTGAAATCCGGCTCCTTGGAATCGAGAGTGAACTTCTTATCGCCACCAAGCGGGTTGTATCTGAAGTTGTTCCAGTAACCAGTCTGGAGTGCAAGCTTCTCCTCAGTCATAGCCTTTGCCATGCCCTTCTTGATGCCGTGGTTGATACAAGGTGCGTATGCAATGATCAGAGATGGTCCTGGATATGCCTCAGCCTCTGCGATTGCCTTTACAGTCTGCTGCATGTCGCCGCCCATGTCGATATGAGCTACATATACATAACCATAGGACATTGCGATACCAGGAAGATCCTTCTTGCCGGTCTCCTTACCACCTGCAGCGAACTGTGCTACTGCACCGGTCGGAGTCGACTTGGAGGACTGTCCACCTGTGTTGGAGTAAACCTCGGTATCGAATACCATTACGTTGATGTCCTTGCCGGAAGCAAGTACATGATCGAGGCCGCCGAAGCCGATATCATAAGCCCAGCCATCACCACCGAAGATCCACTGGCTCTTCTTAGCGAGGAAGTCCTTATTCTTTACGAGATCCTTGGAAAGATCATCGGTCTTATCAGCAAGTGCTGCAACGAGCTTATCCGTAGCTGCACCGTTGGTAGCGCCGACAGCGAAGGTATCAAGCCACTCCTGAGCTACATCCTTTACAGATGCATCCTTCTCAGCGAGCTCCTCTACTTCCTTCTTCAGTCTGGTACGGATTGCGTTCTGTGCAAGTAACATACCATAACCGAACTCTGCGTTATCCTCGAAGAGGGAGTTATCCCATGCCGGGCCCTGACCCTTCGCGTTTACAGTGTACGGTGTAGAAGGTGAAGAGTTGCCCCAGATTGATGAGCAGCCTGTCGCATTTGCGATGTACATTCTCTCACCGAAGAGCTGAGTGATGAGCTTAGCATATGGTGTCTCACCACAGCCAGGACATGCACCGGAGTACTCGAGTAACGGCTTCTTGAACTGTGAGCCCTTAACGGTGGTCTCCTTGAACTTCGCAACGACGTCATCCTTCTCAGGAAGCTTTACTGCGTAGTCGAAGAACTTCTGTCTGTCGAGCTCCTCAGCGATCGGCTTCATCTCAAGTGCCTTCTCGCCCTTCATGCCAGGACATACGTTTGCGCAGGATCCACAACCAGTACAGTCAAGTACAGATACCTGGATACCGAACTTGTAATCCGGCATACCGGTCATCGCCTTGGTCAGCATACCCTCTGGAGCGTTTGCAGCCTCGTCAGCAGTAAATGCGAACGGACGGATCGCGCCGTGCGGGCAGACATAAGAACAGAAGTTACACTGGATACAGTTATCCGGATTCCACTGCGGAACGTTTACAGCGATACCTCTCTTCTCGTAAGCAGCTGTTCCGGAAGGAGTTGTACCATCAACATAAGCATTGAACGCAGAAACAGGAAGTGAGTTACCCTCCTGAGCGGAAACCTTATTCTGAATGTTGTTTACGAAATCAAGAACATCCTTGGCACCCTCGGTCTTATCCTTGAACTCAAGGCCCTCATCCTGTGCGTTTGCCCAGTCTGCAGGGATCTCGATCTTCTCGAATGCGTTTGCACCAGCGTCGATTGCTGCCCAGTTCTTCTTAACGACATCCTCACCCTTACGGCCGTATGTCTTCTGTGCAGCGTCCTTCATCAGCTTGTTAGCCTCTTCCTTCGGGATGATACCAGTCAGTGTGAAGAATGCAGACTGAAGGATGGTGTTGATTCTTGTCGGGCCCATGCCGGTCTCAATACCGATCTTTACACCGTTGATGATGTAGAAGTTGATCTTGTGATCGTACATGTACTTCTTAACCTGGCCAGGGATGTGCTCTGCGATCTCATCCTTGTTCCATACGCAGTTGAGGAGGAAGGTACCACCATCAACGAGCTCCTGAACCATGTTGAACTTGGTCATGTAAGCCGGGTTATGGCAGGCTACGAAGTTTGCTCTGTGGATCAGGTAAGTAGACTTGATCGGCTTCTTACCGAATCTCAGGTGAGACATGGTAACACCGCCGGACTTCTTCGAATCATAATCGAAGTAAGCCTGTGCGTACATGTCTGTGTTATCACCGATGATCTTGATGGAGTTCTTGTTTGCACCTACGGTACCATCTGCACCGAGACCCCAGAACTTACAGTTAACGGTTCCCTCAGGAGTCGTAACAAGTGCTGGACCAGCCGGCAGAGAAAGGTGTGTAACATCATCATCGATACCGATGGTGAATCTCTTCTTATCAACGTTGTTGTAAACAGCAACGATCTGAGAAGGTGTGGTATCCTTGGAACCGAGACCATAACGGCCGGAAAGGATGGTGCAGTTTGCGAACTCTGTGCCCTGAAGAGCGGCTACGACATCGAGGTACAGCGGCTCACCGATCGAGCCCGGCTCCTTCGTTCTGTCGAGAACAGAGATCACCTTGGTGGTTGCAGGAAGTGCCTTTACGAATGCGTCCTTGCTGAACGGTCTGTAAAGTCTTACCTTGACAACGCCGACCTTCTCGCCCTGCTTAGCAAGGTAGTCGATGGTCTCCTCGATGGTATCGTTTACAGAACCCATCGCAACGATGACGTGATCAGCATCTGCTGCACCGTAGTAGTTGAAGAGCTTGTAATCTGTACCGATCTTCGCATTCACCTTATCCATGTACTCCTGAACGATTGCAGGAAGTGCATCGTAGTAAGGGTTGGAAGCCTCACGAGCCTGGAAGAAGATATCCGGGTTCTGAGCGGATCCTCTCTCAACCGGGTGGTTCGGGTTAAGAGCCTTCGCTCTGAACTCATCTACATACTCCCAGTCAACCATATCTCTGAGATCCTCGTAATCCCACTCCTCGATCTTCTGGATCTCGTGAGAGGTACGGAAACCATCAAAGAAGTTGATGAACGGAATGTGGCCCTTCAGAGCTGCAAGGTGAGCTACCGGAGTAAGGTCCATAACTTCCTGTACAGATGACTCACAGAGCATAGCAGCACCGGTCTGACGGCATGCCATAACGTCGGAGTGATCACCGAAGATGGAAAGTGCGTGAGATGCAAGTGCACGTGCAGATACATCAAATACGCCTGGAAGCTGCTCGCCGGCTACCTTGTAGATGTCCGGGATCATGAGCAGAAGACCCTGTGATGCGGTGAAGGTTGTAGTAAGAGCACCTGCAGCGAGGGAACCGTGAACTGCACCAGCAGCACCAGCCTCCGACTGCATCTCGGTTACCTGTACGGTCTCGCCGAGAAGGTTCTTTCTGCCTTCAGTGGCCCACTCATCTACATGCTCAGGCATGACAGATGAAGGAGTAATAGGATAGATAGCCGCAACTTCTGTAAATGCATACGATGCATGTGCAGCAGCCTGGTTACCATCCATGGTTTTCATTTTTCTTGCCATAAGAATTCCTCCTGAAAAAATGAACTACCACATGAATGCGGTTGTTATATGTACCCACCCATGGTGGGATATCATACTCGAAAAGAATTATAACATTTCCGCTATGAAATGCAAAACAAAAACGGGGCGTTACAAAATAAAATACAAGGAAATGCACAAAAAGATGATATCCTAGTAAATCGCTATAGTATATATTGTACAGCCACTGCTTCACGTAACAGAAAAGAGCAGTCGCACACTACTGCAACTGCTCTCTTCTTAAGAAAATCTTCATGGGGTCTGACCCCATAAACTTCTGTTTAGATTCTGTTTAGAAAAATTTAATGGGGTCAGACCCCCTTACGAAATTCTTACGGGCCATCCTGGATGATCTCATCGTCATCCGGGGCATCCTGGGCCCCCGGTGCTTCGATGACCTCATGATTCGAGGCGCTCGTCTCCGGGGTCGGTGCCTCCGGCTTCTTCGCGGTCTCGGCCGGACTCGTCTCCGGAGCCGGTGACGGCTTCGTTTCGGTGGACGGCTTCGGTCCGTTCTCGGCCACCGTGGATTCTGCCGTGCTTCCACTCTCCGCCGTCGACTCTCCGCTCTCCGCGATCGAGGACTCGGCGGTCGACTCCGTCGTGCCCTGTGCATACTGCTTCGGTGTGTGACCACTGTAGTGTGCCGTATGATCCTTCACCTTCTCGGTCGTTCCGTCGGCCTTGTGAATCACCTTATAGGCCTGCCACTCGGAGCCCGCAGAGCCCGCAGACTCTGCTCCCTCCTCCGGGGTGATGATCTTCGGTGCCGGCACCGGAAGGTCTGTGGTCTTCTCGCAGACGAGCTCCCAGCTCTCGCCCTTCGGAAGCACACGAACACCATAGATCTGAACGTTGCAGGTCTGATCCTCATACCATGCACGGATACCGATGGCGTGATCCGAATTATTGATAAACTGATAATCCGGGCCCGGGTAGGAAACCGTCGCGTCGGCACCTGGTGTGACATAGGTCGGTGCGAAGGTATGGGAGCGACGGTAGGTCGTCGTGAGACCCGAACGGAATACGGCATTATAGAGGGTCGAGGAAACCTGGCAGACACCGCCGCCGATCTCCTGCACGACCTCGCCGTTATTATACGCGCCGGCTGCACCATAGCCCTTCGCCTCCGTGCGCTGACCGACAGTCTTGTTAAAGGAGAATTCCTCGCCCGGCTGGAGCACGGTGCCGTTGATCGCGGCCGCTGCCAGCTTCACGTTCTTATTACGGGTCGCGTTGCTCGTGGTCTTCGTCGTGAAACTGCCGATCGTGCCATACAGGTCCTTGATGGAGGAATCCGACGCGGAGATCTTCTCACCCTCGCACTCGATAGTCGCGTCATAGACATGCTGCTCGATGGACGCCATCACCTTCTGTGCGGTCGCCTCCGCATTGACGGCATAGCCCGCCACAGAGCCACCGAAAACGAACTCTCCGCTCTCCTTATCGTAGCTTGTGATGTCGCCGTTCTTCGGGCTCATCTTCCATACGACGGCGAGCTGCTTCATGTAGTCCGAGATCTGCGCGCTCATATCCGGCAGTGTCAGCGTATAATCGCTGCCTGCCCCCGTCGTGCTCTCGGTCTCACTTTCCGCTCCCGAAGCGTCTGTACTCTCCTCTGCTTCGCCCGAGGTCTCACTTCCGGCCGACGTCGATGCAGCTTCTTCCGCGATCGCCGCCGCATACTCCGTGAAGATCTGATCGACCTGCGCATCCACCTGCTCGCCGATGAGATCCGGGATGGTGAAGCTCTTCGCCTCTGGACGGATCGTCACGCTGGCATACGGATTATCCACCGCCACCTTCTGTACGGAGCCATCATTGTCACTCTCTCCGGAGCCGCTGCTCGTCTCAGTTTCCTTCACCTCATCATAGACCGAAAGATCCGGCATCTTGAAGCTGTCGATGGAGGGATTCGCGTTCTTCACGACGAGATTCCAGCTGTAAGCCTCGTGGATGGCCTGCTTCACCGCCTCACGGTTCATCCCGTTCAGATTCAGGCTCTGCGCGTCCGGCGAAATCGCACGGAGATCGAGGGTGATATCCTTATGGATGGTGTCGGTATCCGTATAGAGAATATTCTGCGTCGTCTCTTCCGCAGCCGCCGAAGATTCCTGCGTACCGCCGACAAATCCGCCCCGCACGGCAAACACGAGTCCACCGCCCACGATCAGAAATGCCAGCACCGCGCCGAGCACAAACTTCATGTTCGGGCCGTCCTGCGGCTTCCGTCCATGATTTCCACTGCGCCGCGTGCTGCCCGCATAGCCGCGGCCGCCCGTAGACGACGCACGCGCGCCTGTATAGCCGGAGCGACTGCTGCGGCTGCCCACACCACTCCTGCTGTGGCTGCCCGTCGCCGTACTCCGCGCATGGGACTGTCCCCGTGCCCGGGACTGTCCTCTGGATCTGTCTGAATAATCGAAATCGTCTCTCATATATAACTCCCTAAAAGCAGATCGCCTGAAACCATCCAACTCTATCTTTCAGAAAGCGCGTTCCCATGGAAATTCACCCGAAAATCCCCGCGTTTTCCTTTGATTTTTCACATTTTCGTCCTTTTCACCGCGCCTTTCCGAACTTAAGGGTCAAGAAAAAAGCGCCGCCCGAAGACGACGCATATAATCTTAACAGGATTTCGAATCTTTGTATATGAGAGAAGCTGCGAAATACATGACGAATATTTTACGGTTTTGTGAAGGTTTTATTGTGATTTTTCGCACATGCGGATCCTGCGCCTCTCTTCGATGTCGGAGGCCACGATATCACACCTTCTCTTCGACGCCGGCCCGCCAGGTACCGACCGCCGTTTCCGGATTCCGGTGGAAGAAATCATACACCTGCCGCGCGGAGTACTCGTCCATCGACGGGCAGGCCCGGAGCTCCTCGAGCCCGGCCACGCGGATATGGTCAATGTCTCCGAACCGCCGCATAAGTGCCTTCTTCCGTACTTCACCGATCCCCTTGATGTCGTCGAGCAGCGAGCGGATCTGCTTCTGCTCCCGGAGCGAGCGGTGGTAGCTTATGGCGAAGCGGTGCACCTCGTCCTGGATGCGCGTCAGCAGCTTGAAGGCCTCACTGTTCTCCGCGATCGGCAGCTCCGCGTCCTGGTACAGCAGTGCCCGCGTCCGGTGATGCTCATCCTTCACCATACCGACGACCGTGATGCTCGTGATGCCGAGCGACTGCAGTACCTCCTCGCAGACATGCACCTGTCCCTTGCCACCATCCATACAGATGAGATCCGGGAAGTTCGAGAAGGAGCCGAGCTTATCATCCTTGCCGTCCCGCGCGTTCGCCTGCATCTCTGAGAGGCCATGCTCGAAGCGGCGCGTCAGCATTTCCCGCATCGAACGGACGTCATCCGGCCCCTGGACGGACTGGATGCGGAACTTTCGGTAGTCGTTGTTCTTCGGCCGACCATTCTGGTAGACGACCATCGAGCCGACATTGAGCGCACCCATCGTGTTCGAGATATCGTAGGATTCGATGCGAAGCGGAAGTCCAGGCAGTCCGATCAGTTTCTGAAGTTCTTCGAGTGCCCGGGCGTTCTTCACGTCCTGCTCGCGGTACTGCTGACGATAGCGGTTCATGAGGATACCGGCGTTCGTGATGGCAAGCTCGACGAGCTTCTCCTTCTTCCCGATCTGCGGGGTCACGATGTACACACGCTTCCCCTTCTCCCGGCTCAGCCACTGCTCCAGCACCGCCCTCTCCTCGAGCTCGGTCTGTACGAAGATCTCCCGCGGCACGAACGGGGTGCCGTCGTAGTACTGCTCGATGAAGTTCGTCAGGATGCTCTCGTCACTTTCCTCTGGGTCAATGTCGATGAACTGATGGTCACGACCGATGATCTTCCCATCACGGACGAAAAAGATCTGAACGATACAGTCCGCGAAGGAGCGGCGCATGCCGATGATGTCCCGATCCTCGGCGTCATAGGCCACGATCTTCTGCCGGTTCTGGATCGCCTCGATCGCCCGGATCAGATCCCGCATCTCGAGTGCCGTCTCGAAATCCAGGTTATCAGAGGCGCGCTGCATGCGGCGGGTCAGCTCCTTCACGATGTCCTCGTACTTTCCGTTCAGAAAGTCGATGGCCCGGTCCACCTGGAGCTTATAGTCCGCCTGCGACTGCTTCCCGATGCACGGCCCGTCACACTGGTGGATGTCATAGTACATGCACTTGTTTGCAAGCGGCGCATCCTCCGTAAACGACTTGTTGCAGTTCCGGATATGGAAGGTCTTCCGGATGAGCTCGATGACCTCATTGACCTGATCGTTCGACGCGTATGGACCGAAGTAACGGGCACGGTCCTGATACTGCTTCCGCACCTTCAGGATCCGCGGGTAGAGCTCGTTCGTCACCTTGATGTACGGATAGGTCTTGTCATCCTTCAGCAGGGTGTTGTAGCGCGGCTTATGCTCCTTGATGAGATTATTCTCGAGCATCAGCGCCTCGAGCTCCGAATCGACGACGATGTACTCGAAGCGCTCCACCAGATGCACCATCTGCTGGATCTTCACGGATTTCTTATAGGATTTCTGGAAGTACTGCTTGACGCGGTTTTTCAGCACCTTCGCCTTGCCGACATAGATGATCTCATCCTTCGGGCCGTGCATGATATAGACGCCCGGGAGCGCCGGCAGCTTCTGGAGCTCCTCCCCGATATTAAATTTCGTATTATCTCTCATAGTGATGAAATAGCCGGTGGGTGCGCTTTACGCGCCCACCGGCTTTGAATACTTATACTATTGTTACAGCTCAGACAGGGGACCCGGAGGGGCGGAAACGGAGGCCATACGTAGAGACCGTGTGAAATCAAGCCGGGTCCCCCTCGCTGAACTGTTACTGATATTTACTTCACGACGAAGTTCAGGATCTTTCCAGGAACGAAGATCACCTTCATGATGTTCTTGCCCTCGAAGTACTTGCTTACCTGCTCGTTCGCCTTTGCAGCTGCGACCGCATCGTCCTGCGTCGCCTCTGCCGGGATGTCGATGTTGCCACGCACCTTACCGTTGATCTGGACACCCATGTTGATGACAGCATCCTTCGTCTTCGCCTCGTCGTACTCCGGCCATGAACTCAGGGTCAGGAGGCCCTCGCCGCCGATGGTCTCATAGATTTCCTCTGTGAGATGCGGTGCAAACGGATGAAGGAGCTTGATGAAGGTGATGAGGTCATCACGGGTGATCGCACCGGCCTTCGTGTAGTCGTTGATGAGGGTCATCAGCGCAGCGATCGCGGTGTTGAACTTCATACGCTCGATATCCTCGGAGACCTTCTTGATGGTCTTGTGGGTCTTCGACTCGAGGCTCGGATCCTCCTTCTCGAGGGTCGCGATGTCGGTGAGACCAGCGACGCGATCCAGGAAACGCTTCACGCCACGTACACCCTCCTCGCTCCATGGCGCAGCAGCGGTGTAGTCACTCATGAAGAGCACATAGGTACGAAGGGTATCCGCACCGTAGAGGTCCACGATGTTCAGCGGGTCGATGACATTGCCCTTTGACTTCGACATCTTCTCGCCATCTGGTCCGAGGATGAGGCCCTGGTAGGTACGCTTCGCGTATGGCTCCGGTGTCGGCACCTCCTTGATGTCATAGAGGAACTGATGCCAGAATCTGGAGTACAGAAGGTGACGCGTTACGTGCTCCATACCACCGTTGTAGTGGTCGACCGGCATCCAGTACTTGAGCTTGTCCGGATCTGCGAAGGCATGATCGTTGTGTGGATCACAGAAACGGAGGAAGTACCAGGAGGAACCAGCCCACTGCGGCATGGTATCGGTCTCACGCTTCGCCGCACCACCGCACTTCGGGCAGGTGCAGTTCACGAAGCTGTCGATCTTCGCCAGCGGGGACTGTCCATCGGTACCCGGCTCGAAGTTCTCGACATCTGGGAGGGTCAGCGGAAGCTCCTCCTCTGGAACAACAACCGTACCGCACTTCGGGCAGTGAATGAGCGGAATCGGCTCACCCCAGTAACGCTGACGGTTGAACGCCCAGTCCTTCATCTTATACTGTACACCCTCGTGACCGATGCCACGCTCGGTGAGGACCTCGAGCATCTTGTGGATGGAATCCTTCTTGTTCGTGAAGCCATCGAGGAAGCCGGAGTTCACCATCTCACCGTCGCCGGTATAGGCCTCCTTCGAGATATCGCCACCCTTGATGACCTCGACGATCTCAACACCGAACTTCTTTGCGAAGTCGTAGTCACGCTGATCGTGTGCCGGTACGGCCATGATCGCGCCGGTGCCGTAGCCCATCATGACATAGTCGGCGATGAAGATCGGGATCTGCTTACCGGTGATCGGGTTGATCGCCGACAGACCCTCGATACGTACGCCGGTCTTCTCCTTCACGAGCTGCGTACGCTGGAACTCGGTCTTCTTCGCTGCCTCGTTACGGTAGTTCATGACGGCGTCCCAGTTCGTAATCTGATCCTTGTACTTATCGAGCGTCGGATGCTCCGGAGCGACGACCATGAAGGTGACGCCATAGAGGGTATCACAACGGGTGGTATAGATCTCGAGCTTGTCATCGACGGCCTTTCCTGCCTGATCGGCGAGCTCGAAGTTGACGAACGCACCGGTGCTACGGCCGATCCAGGATACCTGCTGCTGCTTGATGGACTCCGGATAATCGACATCATCGAGTCCCTTCAGGAGACGGTCCGCGTACTGTGTGATGCGGAGATACCATACGTCCTTCGAGAGCTGTACGACATCGCTGTGGCAGATGTCGCACTTGCCGCCCTGGGAATCCTCGTTCGAAAGAACGACCTTGCAGTGCGGGCAGTAGTTGACGAGGGTCTTCGCACGGAATACGAGATGATGCTCATAGAGCTTCTCAAAGATCCACTGGGTCCACTTGTAGTAATCCTCATGAGAGGTTGCGATCTCACGGCTCCAGTCGAAGGAGAAGCCGACCTTCTCCATCTGATCCTTGAAGTGCTGGATGTTCTTCTCGGTGATGATATGCGGGTGAGTGTTGGTCTTGATGGCATAGTTCTCTGCCGGCAGTCCGAAGGAGTCGAAGCCCATCGGGAAGAGGACGTTGTAGCCCTGCATTCTGCGCTTACGTGAGAGCACCTCGACGGAGGAGTATGCCTTGATATGACCGACGTGCATGCCGGCACCGGACGGGTATGGGAACTCGACGAGTCCGTACCACTTCGGCTTCTCGCTGAAGTCTACCGCCTTGAAGGCCTGGGCTTCTTCCCACTTCGCCTGCCACTTCGGTTCGATCTTTTTAAAATTATACTTCATAATCTGTATCCCCTTGTGATTCAGTTTCTTACGAATTAACGTTTATTCAACAAACTCCAATTATAACAGAAACCCGTGCCGCGTCAAAGGGCTCTTTCATAATGTATCATCATATGCGCTATAACTCAGTAACAGTTCAGATAGTGGGGACTGTTATCAGTTTTCAGCTGACTCCCCGGCGGTTTCGACGGCGTTTGCGGCGTCCTCCTTCGACTGGGCGATGGATTCGAGGGCGGCGGCGCGGCTTGCAGCTTCGCTTTCCTCCGCGGCGTGGCTCGCGTCGACGGCGGCCTGGGCGTCGGCGGCACGCTTCGCCTTTATCTGCTGGTCTTCCTGGGCAGCCTGCTCGTCACTCAGGTAGGCACTCCAGTCGTATTCGTTGCTGGCGTTCCAGATGATCCACTCGTCATAGCCGGCGTCGTAGACCGCCTGGATCTGCTGGCGGATCTCCGCAGCACCATAGCGCTTGAAGTTCTGCAGCCAGCTGGCGGTGAAGCCCTGCAGCCACGGACGCACGATCGCCTGATGCACGCCGTCGGTATAGTCGAGGGCGAGGTCCTTTCTGGAGGCATTGCACGCGCCGAGAATGGCCTTATATGGTTCGAGATCCGGGACCTCGAGACCGAAATTTCCGTTTCCATAGTGGGATGGGTAGATCATCGGACACATATAATCGACCGCACCGGCCATCACCGGGTAGTCCTGTCCGACTGAGACGGTATCGACGTAGGAGCCGATGATGGTTCCGAAGACGTCGGTAGACATAAATACATTTTTCGCTGCGAGGCGATCGGAGGCGAAGCGGACGAACTCGGTGATGATGTCCGTCTTATCCATGCCCTGGGTTTCCTCCTCCGGGTAGACGACGCCGTTCATGCCACGTTCGGTACAGAAGCGGACGTAGTCGAACTGGATCTCGTCGAAGCCGGCGTCGGCGCACTGCTCCGCGACCTGGACCTTATATTCCCAGGCGTCGCGGTTATATGGGTCGACCCAGGCCATGCCGGAATTATCCGTGAACACACTGCCGTCGGCGTTATGGTTCATCCACTCCGGCTTCACGGTCGCGAGGTAGGGGTCACGGAAGGTGACGATGCGGGCGATGGTGTAGATGCCATGCTCCTTCAGCGTCTTCATCAGGGACGGGAGGTCCGGGATGGTGTCTTCCTGAGAGCCGATCTCGTCGATCAGCGGGGAGGACATCTGGTACTCGATGCGGCCCTTATCGCCGAGGATGTCGATCACGACGGCGTTCAGCTCGGTCTCATCGAGGTGCCCGATGATGTCCTGCATGCGCGAGGAACCGGCAGTGACTGCCGTAAGGTAGATTCCCTTGACGCGCGTTGCTGTTTTCTGTGGAAGCTTTTTCGTCCAGACCGCCGCTTCTGCTGCGGCGAGACTTTCTGCCTCTTTCATACTCTCCTTCTGTGCCAGGGATTCGGCGAATCTCGATTCCTCCTCGGATTCGGATTCATATTCCCGGAGCTCGTCGGACTTATTCACGTTATAGACCAGCGGGTTCTGCCGCTGACATCCGAGGAGCAGGACACAAAGGATGAGCAGGATGCTACTTAGCTTTTTCATATAAAACCTCAACGTTTCGCTCATACTTTTGGGCTATTATACCACTTTCTCGGAAAACGGCAAATTTTTAAGGCTTCCGGCCCCCATTTAGCCGATTTTTCCAGGGGTCAGACCCCCTTCTGGCTAAATCCATGGGGCGTCGACCACTACGCGGGGGTCAGACCCCTTGGCCTCTCTGTAAACGCAAAAGCCGAAGTCCCGTGGGACTTCGGCTGAATGTCATGTATTACTGGAGGGAAGCAGCGACGGCGTCCGCGAGGGCGTCGAGGGCTTCTTCGCTGAAGGAAGCGGACTTGATGGTGAGGGTGTCACCGATGTACGTGCAGTTCTTCAGGGTGTCGAACTCGGCCTTCAGGAGCTTGCCGGCGGTCGGCGCCCAGCTGCCGTTTTCGATGATGGAGATCTTCTTATTCTGTACGCTCAGGGCCTTCATGTCGGCGACGAGGTTTTCCATCTTCGGGAAGAGGCCGTTGTTGTAGGTGGTGGCACCGAAGACGAGGTTCGTCACGCGGAAGCACTCGGCGATCATCACGGAGACGTCGGTCTTCGATACATCATAGGCCTTGATGTTCTTTACGCCGCGAGCCGCAAGCTTCATGGTGAAGGCATTGATTACGGACTCGGTGTTGCCGTAGACAGAGTTGTAGAAGACCGCGACGGCCTTCTCTTCTGCCTCGTAGCGGGACCACTGATCATAGAGCTTCAGGATGAAGCCGAGGTCCTCACGCCAGATCGGTCCGTGCAGCGGGCAGAGCATCCGGATGTCGATGCCGGCGGCCTTCTTGAGAACATTCTGTACCTGCATACCGTACTTGCCGACGATGTTTGTGTAGTAGCGACGGGCATCCTCGACGAAGTCCTGTGCCTTATAATCGAGCTCATCCGCGAAGATGTTACCGTTGTTCGTGCCGAATACGCCGAAGGCGTCGGCGGAGAACAGGATGCCTTCCGTCGCATCATAGCTGAACATCACCTCCGGCCAGTGCACCATCGGCGCCATCACGAAGCTGAGCTGGTGCTTACCGAGGGAAAGGGTATCGCCCTCCTTCACGACGAGCTTCCGCTCCTCCGGGATCGTCAGCGCGAAGAACTGGGTGATCATCTGGAAGGTTTTTGCATTGCCCACGACCGTCGCCTGCGGGTACTTCTCGAGTGCCTCAGCGATGAGTGCGCAGTGATCCGGCTCCATGTGGTCCACGATGAGATAGTCGAGTGCACGGCCGTCGAGCGCCGCCGCTACGTTCTCGAAGAACTGCCGCGATACGGTCGCATCCGCGGTATCGAGGAGCGCGGTCTTCTCGTCCCGGATCACATAGGCGTTATAGGTCACGCCGCGATCCAGCGGGAAAATGTTCTCAAACAGATGCAGGCGACGATCCTCGACACCTACATAAACGACATCATCTGTAATATTTCGAATAGAATACATGGCAGTCTCTCCTTTTATCGATGCTTCCAGCATCGAATTCGCAGAATTTAAATCGGATAATCGTCAAATCAATAACGATTATCGATTCGAAATTTAACACGTTTTTCATTTCTTGTCTACACCAATCAGATATGTATGAAAACAAAATCATGACCTAAAAGAAAAGCCCGGAGCTTTCACTCCGGGCTTCTATCTTCTATTCGGTGGAGATTAGTCCTCAACCTTTACGATCTCACGCTTGTTGTAAGATCCGCAAGCCTTGCAGACTCTGTGAGGCATAACAAGAGCACCACACTTAGAACACTTAACAAGGTTCATCTTTCCCATCTTCCAGTTCGCTCTTCTAGAATCTCTGCGAGCCTTCGATGAATGATTCTTAGGACAAATTGACATATTTACACCTCCTTCGTCATACCGGGTAATTATATCCATACGGCTTTTTTATGTCAAGCAAAAACCTGGAAGGTTTTTACGATTGCACACTCGAGTAAGGATACTACGAGATGCGATGAAATGCAAGTGGAAATTTCAGAAATTCCGCGGGGCAATGCGGTCACGAGTATTTATTTTCTCTTTGGTGATCATCTCCTTATCCCCGCTTCTGTCAAACCTATACATTTCGTATCATAGAATGATCAGGAGCGTTGCCGTGATCAGTACGATGCTGATGACGATCGAAATGGAATTGACTGCACTGGCGAGTCCGAAGTCACTTTTCATATCCGCTGTAAACGCAGGCGCTGCCGATGCGATGGGGCTTAAAGGCAGGATCGCCAGAACCTGACGGTATTCCAGTGGAAGCGGCATGAGAAAATACAGCGCTGCTGCCATGGCGATGGAAATACTGTAGCGTACGGTCAGGATTTTCACTATTTTTCCTTTCTGGCTGGTGTCTCCGGAAATCTTAAATCCTACGCCCATCATCAGCATGGCCAGAAACGCATTTGCTCCGGCCAGAATGCCTGAGAATGTGATCACAGGCGCAGGAAGGGACACGTGGATCAGGGACAGTACGGTCATCAAAACATAAGCGTCAAAGGGAACGGAGCGTACCAGCGTCTTTACGATCGGCATCAGGGAAAATTTCCCATCCCCTCCCTTTACCATTTTTGCCGCGCTGTAGGCGCCTCCCAGACAGATGAACGCATTTCCCGCATCAAAAAGGCTGGTTGTGATCACGCCTGCGGATCCAAGGAAGCTCTGAGCAAAGGGCATGGTGAAATTTCCTATATTATAGCCAGAGGCATTTAACATAAAAAATGCCTTTTCCTCCCTGTCCTTTCCTGCGGTCAGATACGCGGCGGCCATAAGGATCAGTCCTCCTCCCAGCCCAATCACAGATAAGATCAGAAGCGAGACCTTTACATCCGCCCCTGAAAAATTAGATACAATCGCTGCGGGAAGGGTGATTTTTAAAACGATCTTTGAAAGCACATGAAAATCCTCTTCTTTAAAAAATCCCTTCTTTCTTAACAGATATCCCATAAAAATAATGGCAACAAAAGACGCTGCCTTTATCAGTATTTCAGCCATGAGGAATCTCCTTACCTTTTATTTTCTATTCTGCCTGCGCTGTAAGCGCAAGTGCGCTCAGGGCATCGCTCAGCAGAGGAACCGGAGGGACGGCACGTTTTCTTACCTCAGAAGATACATCCCGTCGAGTGTCGGTACGTCCATCGCGAGCTGCACCGAAGTTTTTCCGCTTTCCGGATCCTCGATGCCGATGTAGAGCTGCGTGTTTTCGGCCTCGAGCTCTGTGGCGGGGATCAGAACCTCTGCGCTCGTCTCGCTGTCCCCCGGTATCTTCGTGAGCTGAAGTCCGCCCACCGGATACGCGCTGCACGGCGTTCGGTCACCTTCCTTCACGAGATACAGCTTCACCGGCCAGTCGAAGTACATCGGCGCAAGTCCGTCATTTTGCAGGGTCACGCGGACACATTTATACGCCTGCGTGTCGCCCATCTGGCCAGTCAGCTGCTTATACAGGGTGGCCAATGCTCCGTCATCGGTGGCAGCGTCGGAGATGCTGATCTCCGTCACGCGGTAGCGATAGCCGAGCATGCCCTGAATTCTCCGGGCGTTTCGGAGGGCTGTCGCAGACAGCTGCTCGTCATCGTCTGCTCCGCCTCGCATGTCCGGGATCTTCGGCCCGAGGAAGGATGGATGCGATGCTTCGATCAGCTTCAGGGTGCTCCGGAAGTCACGGTTCAGCATGTTTTCCATCGACAGGCTGCTGGTATACTCTCCGCCCACCGGTGCGCTGTTCCATATATCCGGAAGCGGCCGGATCGCATCTTCCTCCTGTGCCAAACCGAAGTCTGCACCTTCTGAAAGCTCCCGCAGAAGACGTTCCGTTTCCGGTACATTGCCAGTCACATCGTTATAAATGCCGGTGCCCTCCGGCATCTCCTGAAAGCTTCGGCGGGATAATAGCCGCGCATTCGGAAAGGCTGCCACATAGGCCTCCACATACTCCTTCCGTATCGTCGTCTTCGGAAGATATGGCAGACCCTCCGCATACTTCACATGCCACTCGCCCCAGTGTCCGAGGCTGCCGAGCTCCACATAGGACACGAAGGCACCCCAGTTTTCCGTGAAGTAGCGCCCGATTTCCCGTAACGCACGGTGATGTTCTTCCCGGAAGACGGCATTGGCATAGTTCGGACAGTAGCCGCGGCCGTAGTCGATCGCGTAGTCCATCCCGTCGCCTGTCATCGCATAGAGCCAGTCCGGAATATCGCGGTGCGCTTCCTCGCCCGGAAGGTCGCAGACGAAGCGCAGTACCGCATGCTTCCCTTCTGCCCGCCAGCGTGAAAGATGATTCGCTTCTGCGATCGCATCCCAGTTAAACTGCCCGCGCTCCGGCTCGAGCTCCCGCCAGGTCAGGTCGATATACACGAGCGATGTCTCCGTATACGGTTCGCTCTCCTCTGCATTTTGCATATAGCCGATGAGCGGATTCACGAAAAATGCATCCGAGCTCCGATACCGGATCCGCTCCTCTGCCGCTGCCGTCCGCAGCCCACAGCCGGTGCTCATCAGACAGAGCAGCCCGCAGAGAAATGCGGTGATTCTTTTTGTCATCATAAAAACCTCAAGTCTGTATCATCGTCGTACAGGTCACTTCATGTCGTATCCGTAAGCGTTCAGGCAGGGGACCTGTTACCTCAGCCGTGATACTCGCCGTTGTACTGAATCAGGGTCA
>Ga0129313_1000811_pt1 | contig 22759 bp, 13 predicted proteins | sample O1105metagenome_FD_94436 | JGI IMG/M metagenome (GOLD analysis project Ga0129313, IMG submission 94436) | Orangutan group fecal microbial communities from fecal samples from Wisconsin, USA - O1105 metagenome | ecosystem: Host-associated > Mammals > Digestive system > Large intestine > Fecal...
AGATGACGTAGATGCAACTCTGGAGCAGTTCAGAGCAGCAATGGAAAGCGCCGGTATCCGTGATATTCTTGCAGAGATGGAGTCTCAGGCTGCGGCATATGTGGCAAACTGATAAATGCATGACAGTAAGTGAATGATTCGGGTAAAAAAATCGGGAGCCGCCGCGTAAAGCGGTGGTTCCCTTTTTGAAAGGAAGAGCTTTATGACACTGGATGAAATGGCAAAAAGCCTGGGAGTATCGAAAAGTACAGTTTCCAGGGCGCTGTCCGGCAAGGGCAGAATCGGTGAGGAAACAAGAGAGCGCATTCGGGAATTTGCCAGATTGCAGAACAACAGCCGAAGCAGGACGCAGGATGAGACAAAGGCCACAAAAAATTTGGGTGTTATTCTGCCGGCTGATGTCTATTCAAACGGAGGTCCGTACTTTCAGGAGTGCATTCTTGGTATCTGTGAGACTGCAACCTTTCTGGATTATGATGTACTGATTGCCACGGGTTCTGCCAATGATGTATACGGCATCAGGACATTGGTAGAGAAGAAAAAAGTGGACGCAATTATTCTGACCAGAAGCATGGAGGATGACAAAGGGCTACAGTATCTTGCGGAAATCGGGTTTCCTGTAGGATTGACGGGAATATGCGGATATGAGGATGTCATTCAGGTGGATACGGACAATGAGGCGGCATCGGAGAGTCTGACAACGTTGCTGATTTCGAGAGGATATCGTAAGCTGGCTCTTGTACTTGACGATATGGATTATATGGTCAACAAAAGCAGATACAGAGGATTTTGCAATGCGCTTCGCAAACACGGTATTTCTCCGGAGAAACAGAAGGTGATATCCGGCTCTTTGAAAGTGGATATGCTGGATGCGATTTTGAATGACCTGATTGCACAAAAAACAGAATGTATTATTTGTGGGGATGATATCATCTGCACCCGTGTAATGTCATCGTTACAGGCAGAAGGATACCGGATACCAAAGGACATATCTGTTGCATCACTGTATAACAGCCCCAATCTCGATTGCTTTTCCCCTGCTGTCACGACGGTAAATGTATCGGCAAAGCAGGTGGGCAATATGATCAGTAAACAGGTTATTAATTTCCTGGAGGGAAAGGAATACCGGAAAAAGACAATAATGGATTATGAAATCCTGGTGAGAAAGTCTGCCAGCGGAAAGCAGGAGGAGTAGAAGCGGGTGATGCTTGATTTTTATAAGGGAATGGATATCTCTTTTCTACCGCAGTACCTGGATGAGGGCATGCAGGTGTGCGACATGGACGGAACACTGACGGAGCCGTTTTCTCTCTTGATGAAGTATGGTGTCAACGCGATTCGGCTGAGAATTTGGAATAATCCTAATAATGTTAAGGAATCGAAGGGATATTGCAGTCTGGACCATACCTTACAGATGGCAAGAAAAATAGCAGCAAGTGGCATGAGTTTTCTGTTGGATTTTCATTATTCCGACTTCTGGGCAGATCCTGCTCATCAGAAGAAACCCCGGGAATGGGAAGATTTAAGCCGTGAGCAGCTGGAAAATGCAGTGTATACTTATACGAGGGATACATTGCGTACTCTGGAACGACAGGGTACTCTGCCGGATATGGTGCAGATTGGAAATGAGATTAGAAGCGGTCTTTTGTTCCCGGAGGGGGAGTTGCCGGATTATGAAGGAATGGTAAGGCTGATTAATGCAGGGATTCGCGGTGCCAGAGAAGTGGCGGGTCCTGAGCGGATGCAGGTGATGATTCACCTGGATCAGGGAGGCAGATATGACTGGCTTCACAGATGGTTTGAAGGTGCTTTCTCATGCGGACTTTCAGATTTTGATGTGATTGGTCTGTCCTATTACCCGTTCTGGCATGGAACTTATTTGGATTTGCGGGATTCTATGAAACGACTTGCGGCAGATTACGGCAAGCCGATTATAATTGCTGAGACAGCTTATGCCTGGAGAGAAAGTAAAAAGGGATTCATTGATGAAGAACAGATACGAATTGGCGGTCTGCCGGCGACCCCGGAGGGGCAGTTGAAAGAACTGCAGTCGGTAATGCATCTTGTGGCGGAACTGCCGGATAAGCTGGGAAGAGGCATCTATTACTGGGAACCTTTATGCGTGCCGGGAGAAGACGGCGGATGGGCAGAAAACATGGGACTTTTAGACTGTCGGGGGAGAATAATGGAGGGCATCCTTGCTTTCTCTCAGGACAGGAGCGATATGGAACGCGTTCCGGAAGGCTTTGAGGAATTGCTGGAACGTGTCAAACGATCCGATGAACTGAATCGGGAATATGCCGGTGAAAACCTTTTGAAAAACGGGGACTTTTTCGACTGCGAGAAGGGCTGGCGGATAGAAAAATCCGAGGAAATGGTTGGCGTGAGCTTTGAGGAAGGAGAACCCGGAAGTACATCAAAAATCCTGAGGGTGGAGAGCCCAAAGAATTTTGCATTCCTGTTGGAACAATCTGTACAACTTGCGGAAGCGGGAGATTATCTGCTGACTGCGGAGATAAAGGGTGTGGACACCACGGGAGTGGAGGTACAGCTTTTTGCAAAAGGAGACGGGGAGTGGAAAACACCCATTCATCCTACGGAGCAGTGGAAAGTATATAGTCTCACCTTGAAAAAAAGTGACATTGGAAATGTAAGGGTGGGAATCCATGTTGCTTCGCCCATGATTTATTTCTGCCTGAGAAATTTGAGACTGACAAGGCAGGAGGAAAGTGCCGCAAGAGATACCGGTGAAACTGGAAACAAACTTGAATAAAATTCGTGTGAGATGAAAACACACTGATTGGAGAAATATGAGTACAGAATACAGTTATAACAATCAATTTTTGATGAAGAATGACAAGCCATGGTTTCCTGTGATGGGAGAAATGCATTTTACCAGGTATAGAGAGGAACTCTGGGAAGAGTCTCTGCGCAAGATGAAGGCAGGCGGAGTGACAATCGTCTCCACTTACCTGATTTGGATTCACCATGAGGAGGAAGAAGGAATTTTTGATTTTTCCGGATGCAGAAACTTAAGGGCTTATCTGGAACTTTGCCGGAAGGTGGGACTGAAAGCGTTTCTCCGCCTTGGCCCATGGGTTCACGGTGAGGTGAGAAACGGTGGCTTCCCGGACTGGGTAGTTGAATTGGGAAAAAGCGGCGTTGATTTAAGAAGCAACGACGAGAGATACATGAGCTGTGTGCGGAGATATTGGGAACGGGTATTTGAACAGTCGAAAGGTTTTTTTGACAGTGAAGGAGGTCCTGTTATCGGCATTCAGCTGGAAAATGAATACGGTCATGTGGGCGGACACAGAGGTGAAAAGGGCGAAGCACATATGCGTGCCCTGATGGCGCTTGCGAAGGAAATTGGCTTCGAGGTCCCGCTGTACACGGCAACCGGCTGGGGCGGTGCATGTATCGGAGACTGTCTGCCTGTGATGGGAGGCTACTGTGAGGCCCCCTGGGATCAGAGCATTGCGGAACTCTCTGCGAATACCAATTACATTATCAGCCATGTGCGCAATGATGCACTGATTGCCTGCGATCATCATGTGGAAGATGCAATTACCTTTGATGAGACAAAATTTCCATATCTGACCGCTGAATTGGGGGGAGGATTGCAGGTCACAAGTCACAGGCGTCCTGTGGCGGAGGGGACGGACATAGGTGCGATGTCAACTACCAAACTTGCCAGCGGAGTGGCGCTCTTGGGATACTATATGTACCATGGCGGCAGCAATCCCAAGGGAAAACTTTCCACCCTGCAGGAGAGCAGAGCCACGGGATATGCAAATGATTTGCCGGAAATCAATTATGATTTCAATGCACCTATCAGGCAATACGGCACGATATCGGATAACTATAAGGAGATAAAGCTTTTATCCCTTTACCTGAAAGATTTTGGCGAGGATTTGGCAGCTTTGCCGGCTGAAATTCCGGATGAAACAATCAAACCGGAGGATATGCATTCGCTACGCTGCTCCTGCCGTCATGATGACAGCCACGGCTATGTGTTCTTTAACAATTACCAGAGACATCGTAACATGGAGGCACACAGGGGAGTTATCTTTGAAGGTATTTGTGCGGGAGAAAAGGTAGTCTTTCCGGCAGTTGATTTGGAGAGCGGTGCATATGGCTTCTTCCCGTATAATATGAAGCTGGGGAAGGCGGTTCTGAAATCCGCACTGGCAACGCCTCTGTGCAGGCTGGATGGCGGAGACGAAGCCTCCTTTGTGTTTTATGGCGATTATGAACCCCGGTATACATGGCAGAGTGAAATGACTGCGGATATTATTCATTTGACAAGAGAACAGGCATTGAATGCCTGGAAGATAACGCTGGATAGGGATTATCTGGTGTTGAGTGAAAATTATGTATGGGAGGAGAATGGTACACCGGTGGTGACGGGAGGTGCAGATACCCATATCATGACATGGCCGGAGCTTCCGGAGGTACCCGCAGGCTTTGATAAGAAAAATCAGCAGGGCAGATTTACCGTATATGAGAGAACGTGCAGTGGGAAACCTGCCACGGCCACGTGCGTAAAGACCGGAGAAACCGGGGAAAATGCGACCTATGAAATCACCGTGTCTTATCCGGAAAAACTTGATAAAACGGCAAGACAAAAGGGTCGTGACACCTTGCTTATGATTTCCTATGCGGGATTCGGAATGGATGTATTTCTGAATGGCGAGAAAATAAACGACCATTTCTATACCGGGCAGCAGGTGCCAATCAGTCTGGGCTATTTTGATTTCCCGGAGAAGCTTACCGTGGTGGTGAAGGCGCTTCATAAGGATGACCGGGTGTTTATCGAAAAGTGGCCGGAACTGGAGAACGGCCGGGCATGCTGCCTGAAGTCGGTAGAAATACAGGAAGAGTATCGCTGATAAATTTGAAACTCGGTTGTTTTATCTTTTTGCCGGTCCGCAGGAATCCCGAACAATCAGCGTGGGCTCAATCAACTGAAGCGGCGGAAGCGGCGTGGAATTGTAAATACATTCCACTGTTCCAATCAGCTTTTCCGCGAAAATCTCATAATTGTAATCCACGCTGGTCAGTTTGGGCGTCATCATGTTACACATAAAGGTATTGTCGTAGCCGACAACAGAAATGTCGTCAGGAATTTTTAACCCGTGTTCCTGGATACAGTTCATGGCTCCTACAGAAGCGGAATCATTAATGCCGATTACTGCGGTGGGGATATTGTCCAATTGCAGCAGCTTTTTCATCATGCGGTATCCTGTTTCATAGTCATACCCGCCAAAGGTTTCGTAATATTCGGAATGGCAGGGCAGCTGATATTTTGCCAATATCTGTTTATAGCGCTTTCTTTTTTCAAAGGAAGAAGCGACACTGTCCCAACCGCCGATGATTGCAATATCTCTGTGTCCCAGAGATATCAGGTGCTCCATGACCAAATCCATAGTTTGAATAGCGTTAATGCGCACCTGATAACAGGAAGTGCCGTCCAGTTTACCGGTTAAAATAACAGGGATGGAATTGCTGACCTGATTGACCTTTTCCACGAAGGATTCATTGGAATGTAAGTCATCCGCGCGACCGCCTACCAGAATAATGGCATCCACTCTTTGCTCCTCCATAAGGACGAGCTGCGCTTCTTCAATTTCCTGCTGTCCCAGCGAATTCTCCAAAAGAAGAGAATACCCTGCTTTTCGTGCGGCCTGTTCACAGGCAACGAAAAGATTTGCGTAATAGGGGTTGCGTACATCCGCCATAATGATACCGATGACTTTCCGACGCGTTTCTGACAGGCTTCTTGCCAAAGCATTGGGACGAAAGTTATACTTGGCTATAATTGACTGAACTGCCTCACGTTTATCTGCCTTGACCCCGGCGTTGTTGGTAAGCACCCGCGAAACGGTAGCGGGGGAGACTCCGGCCTCTCTGGCGATGTCGTAGATTGTTATTTTCTTTCCTTCTAAAGATTTCAAATCGTCCATTTTAACAAATGTTCCCCTTTGGATTATCGTTCGGCATTTAAAAATATTGAAAACGATTTCATTTAGCAACCGTACAGAACAAGATTATTATACATCAGATTGCGAAAACTGTCACTATATTTTAATTAGAAAAAGAAATCGGTTTCTATAATAAAACACATAAATGGAGTAAATATACAAAAATGGAAGGGAAAAATTTGTGCAAAACAACAAAATTAACAATGAACAGAGAAAAAATGAAAAATTATATTGACAAAATGACCATATAAATCTATTATCAAAACATGAAACCGATTTCAAATTGATTTCAACAGTTTATACGTACAAGTATAATGAAGGAGGAAAATAATGAAAAAGAGAGTTGTAGCATTATTGATGAGTACTGTTATGGCTTTCTCACTGGCAGCCTGTGGCGGAGAAGATACCCCTGCAAGCGGCGAAGCTTCTCAGAGCAGTGAAGTCTCTCAGGAGTCGGGTGAGAGCACAGAGCAGAGCGAAGTACCCGCAGAAACCGTTGTGATTCGCTATGGTACTCACTGGGTACCTGAACTGGATCCCAACCATGTGGATGAGGTAACCGGTGAGTATACGATGGCTGAGGACAGGCGTCAGGCAGCCCTGGTGGCATTGGAAGCAGTCAAAAATGAACTCAATGTAGAGTTTGAGTTTATTCAGTACAGCGGAGATGTCCGCAACGACCTGATGACAAGTGTGCTGGCAGGAAATCCTGTATGTGAACTGGCTAATATCTGGGGCGGCGCAGAGGGTACCATTTTAGCACAGAATGTACTGCAGCAGTTGGATTCCTATGAAGATTTGTTTGCAGATGACGAGTCTTCCTGGATGTGGGACGACAAATTGTACGGACATAACTATCTTTTAAACAATAAAATTGTTTATAAGCAGAGATGGCCCCTTATTTTCAACATTACCATGCTGGAGCAGGTAGATGCCCTGAAGGATGCTGACGGAAATACTATCACTCCCATGGATTTGTTCCTGGAGGGCAACTGGACATGGAGCACTTTTACCGATTATCTTGAGAAGGTACAGGCTTATTATGGGAATGTTGCAGCTCCCGACGGATGCTATGCCGACACGGTGCAGGCTTATGAAACCGACCACAGATTCGCGGGCTTGTCCGCTATGTATGCTGCAGGAGGTATGATTTACGGCAGCAAGGGTCTTCAGCCGGATTCCGCAGAATCTGTAAAAGGTGCTCAGTACGTTGAAGAACTGATGCAGAAGAAGCTGTTGACTGATCCCGGCGTCTACGATGACGGCTATACGCCCAGATGGTGTGAGGCTGCCGACCACTTCGCCAAGGGTGGAACCGTATTTACCGACTGCCCTGACTGGTGGATTGGAGGAAATGCTTCCAGCTGTGCTGAAAGAGGTGAAAGCATCGGTATCGTTCCCTGGCCCAGACCTGACGACATGGCACTGGACAGCGAGGATTATCAGCAGGTTATCACCATCGGTGACAGTGTAGGCGTTCTGAAGGGTGTCAGCGAGGAGAAGACTGAGCTGGCTTTGAAGGCTTATAAGGTTTACTGGCAGAATTTCTATAAGGCACTGGGCGGCACTGAGACTGTTGCAGCTTATAAGGAGCAGAGCGCACTCACAGAGATGGCCAATATGGGTCTTGATATTTATAATGAGCAGTATGGAGATAAGCTCATTGAGTGCTTCAACTTTATCGGAACTCATCTGGGTGATGACTATGCAGATTTGATGGGCATCAGAGTGGCATGGGATGATATTATCGGCAAGTCCCTGTATGGTATGGATGGTATGAGCTCCTACGATGTCTCCGTTAAAGCGAATATGAATGAGTTTACAAACGTAATAAATAATATGGAGACTATTCTGGCCAGCAACGAAATCAAGGATAATCAGGCACCTTCCATTCAGAAAGAAAATGCGGTTATCGCGATGGGTACCGACGCGGCGTCCGTGGACTGGACACAGTACTTCACGGCAGAGGACTCCGTAGATGGTGTTCTGGATGTTACAACCGCAAGCATCGAGGTGAAGGATAATCTTGATACAGCTGTAGCTGGAGTGTATGGTGATGCGGTTGAGATTAAGATTTCCGATTTCTCCGGAAACGAGGCAAGTACAAAGCTGAAGGTTATTGTGTATAATCCGAACAATACGGCAGAACCTACCATCGAGGTTGCTGAGGAATTGCCGGTTGTTGCAATTGATACGGACAGCTCAAGCATCGGCTGGAGCGGCAATTACATTACTTCCGCAGTGGATGCGGACGGTATTGACATCAGTGGCAGTATCAGTGCTGATTTGTCTGAACTGGATACCACCACGGCAGGTACATACAATGTAGTGATTACCGTGACGGACTATGCGGGAAATACCAACAGCGTAACACTGGAAGTTACGGTGGCGGCTGAATAATCAGATTTAAGGAAGGGCGGGAGGTCGGAACCTACCCGCCCTTTTTACGAGAAAGGAAGCCCTATGAAATCAAAAAAGAATGGTAAATTAATAATGATTTTAGCAGCAGTGGCTGTCATACTTATTATTTTGTTGGTCATTGGGCTCCGTTCGGGGACGCAGAGTGAGGCAAATGCAGTTCCGAAGATAACGGGAGCCTCATATGAACAAACCTACAGAGAATATTTGGAAGCAAACGGTTACGACGGAAATCTGTCTGACAACAGGGTAACGGTGGATATAAAAAATTATACCGTGTCGGCAGATATGGTTGCGAGCATAGGAGAGCAAGGAATTCTGACTGAGGATAGCGGAATAATTACCTGGGAGTTTACGGTGGCGGAGTCCGGCTTTTATAACGTGGAGCTGGGATATATTGCATTACCCGGAACAACCTCCGATATTCAGAGAAAGATTTACATAGATGGTGAAATCCCTTATGAAGCCATGTCCCGGATTGTGATTAAGCGTTGGTGGCAGGACGGGGATATTCGGATAAAGAATCACAATGAGATTCGCCCTGAGGCGGATGAAATCTATTGCGAGACCAAATGGTTTTTGGAAGATTATCAGAGAAGAAACAATGAGCCCCTTATCGTCTACCTGGAGAAAGGAAGGCATACCATCGGCTTTGAGGTAATCAAAGAGCCCATGGAGTTTACTTCTATCTGCTTTGCGGCAGCAGAGCAGCCTAAGGACTATGATGAGGCGATTGATGAATTGAAATCGCAGTATAAGGTTTATGGCGGGGAGAACGTTATTTGCCAGGCAGAACGCCGTGAGGATGCAACATTGGGAATTATAAAGAGTTCTTCCTCCATTAATATTCAGAAGAACTATTCGGACAGTGAGTTACAGCCCTATCATCCGTACTACATTGTCTATAACACCATCGGTGCAGAAAACTGGGCACAACCGGGAGACTCTGTTACGTGGGAAATAGAGGTGCCTGAGGAGGGATTGTACGAACTGACTTTCAAAGGTCGCCAGAATCTGAATCGTGGCGTCACCAGCTACAGAAGGCTGTATGTCAACGGTAAAGTACCCTATTCCGAGATGCAGGCTGTGGGTTTTGACTATCAGAACGGAATGAACAACTACACGGTGTCGGACAATGAAGGTAAGCCTTATCTTTTTTACCTGAAGGCGGGAATGAATACCATCACCCTGGAAAATGTGATGGGGCCCATGGGAAGCATTATTACTCAGGTCGAGGAGAGCATGTCTGAGCTAAACAGTGCATATCTGGATGTGATTCAGCTGACGGGGCAGGTGCCTAACCGGTTTATTGACTATGAAATAGTGAAAAAGCTGCCTGACTTCGCGGATACCATGCAGACCCAGAGTGATAACCTTTATGCCATTGTGGAGGAGATAGTGGCAATCACCGGTGAGAAGGGTGAGAATACAGCGCTGCTGGAGAAAATGGCCCTTGAGGCTTCCTGGCTGGCAGAGGACCCTGAGAGCGTGATTATGGAATTGGGGCAATTTAAAAACAATGTATCAGCGCTGGGCACCTGGTTGGTAAATGTTGCCTCCATGCCCTTAGAACTGGATTATCTGGTAGTCAGCGGAGAGAATGCGGAGTTGCCGGAGGCATCTGACACATTTCTTGCAGGACTGGGTAACGGTACGGTTAGATTTTTTTCTACGTTCTTTATAAAGAACAGTCAGATTTCGGAGGAAGATACAGAAGGAAGTTCAGGGTCTGTCAAGGTTTGGCTTGCTTCCTACGGACGCGAGCAGGCACAGATGATTCAAAATATGATAGAGGAAGATTTTACACCGAATACCGATATTTCGGTGAACCTTCAACTGATTCCGGTTGATGTGGTGCTGCGGGCGGCATTGGCCGGAAACGGTCCGGATGTGGTTATCGGTCTGGGGCAGACAACCTTGCAGGATTTTGCAATGCGAAATGCCGTTCAGGAGCTTTCCGGCCTGGAGGGTTATGAGGAGGTAACAGAGCGGTTTTATAAGAGCGCGCTGGACGCATCTTCATTTCAGGGGGGATATTACGGAATCCCTGAACAGTGTACCTTTATGATGCTTTTTACCAGGGATGACATTCTGGCAGAACTGGGCCTGGAGGTGCCGGAAACCTGGGAAGAACTCAGGGAGATGATACCGGAGCTTCAGAGGAACAATTACAATATTTATATACCTAATGTACAGCAGACAGAAGCGTCCATGAGCAGCAGTTCCATTGCATATAACATGAATCTTTATCTTGGCATGGTGCTGCAAAACGGCGGAAATCCATATCTGGGTCAAGGCAATGACTACGGTATAGAGAGTGGGCTGGCGGAAGATGCGGCGATGATAGCTTTCAAAGACTACACGGATTTCTTTACCGGCTACGGTTTGGATGTACAGGTGGATTTCAGCAACCGTTTTCGGACAGGGGAAATTCCGGTGGGCGTTACAGGTTACACTACCTTTAGCCAGCTGGAAATCTTTGCCCCTGAAATCAAAGGATTATGGAGCTTCCATCCCATTCCCGGAAAAGAGAAGGAGGACGGCAGCATAGACAGAACCTTTGTGGTAGATACGGTACAGTCGGTTATTATGGCGAAGAACCGTGATCTGGATTCCTCCTGGGAGTTTTTGAAATGGTGGACCGGTACGGATGTGCAGTTGCAGTTTGCAAATTCGCTGGAAGCGCTGATGGGAACCTCTGCACGATATGCAGCGGCAGACCCTGAGGTATTGAAGCAACTGCCATGGAGCAATCGGGAGCTCGACAACCTGCTGGAGCAGTATGAACAGACGGAAGGAATCCCGGCAGTTCCCGGAAACTATATGACGACCCGTATGGTGCAGTATTCTTTCAATGATGTGGTGTCCGAGAATGCAAATCCCAGAGAGACGCTGTATCTGAATATTAAGGATATCAACCAGGAGATTTCCAGAAAACGGCAGGAACTGCATCTGTCGGTGAAGGAATAGAGGGAGGTAAGAGACTTGGAAAAGAAAAAGAGCAATTTTGCAATAACATGGAAAAAGCACAAATACAAGTACCTGATGATTGCTCCCTTTGGAATCATTTTTATTACCTTTACTCTTTTGCCGGTGCTTGTGTCCGTTGTGCTCAGCTTTACCTCTTTTAATATGGTGGAAGCACCTGAGTTTGTGGGTTGGAAGAATTATCTTGATCTGGTGGTATATGATCCGATTTTCCTTACGGCAATCAAAAATACGTTGTTTTTTGCGATTATAACGGGGCCGGTCAGCTATATTATGTGTTTTCTGTTTGCATGGATGGTAAATGACTTGCCGAGAATCCCAAGGGCAATTATGACACTTGTGTTTTATGCACCCTCTATTTCGGGTAACGCCTATCTGGTGTGGAAGCTATTGTTTTCCTCGGACTCCTACGGCTGGGTAAATGCGTGGCTGATGAAGCTCGGGATTACACAGGAAGCGGTCTACTGGCTGGTTACGAAGGAATACATCATGCCGATTCTGATTATCGTACAGCTCTGGCTGAGCCTTGGTGTCAGTTTCCTGACTTTTATCGCAGGCTTTCAGAATCTGGATAAGTCCCAGCTGGAGGCGGGGGCAGTGGAAGGCATTAAGAACCGCTGGCAGGAGCTTTGGTACATTATCCTTCCATCTATGAAACCCCAGCTGATGTTCGGCGCGGTGATGCAGATAACAAGTTCTCTCTCGGTATCTCAGCTTTCCATTGACCTGGTTGGATTCCCCTCGGTGAACTATGCCGGACATACGATTCTGACACATCTGCATGACTACGGCAATGTCCGATACGAACTGGGATATGCATGTACCATCGCAGTAATTTTGTTCCTGATTATGATGCTCTGCAACATCGTGGTGCAGAAGCTGTTGCGTAAGCTGGGTTAGGAGGGAACGAGATGAAACTTTTCAAATTTATCGGTCACAAATTGAAGCAGCGTAAGCTGAAAAGAAGAAACCGCAGTCTGGGCGGCGATATCATTCTGTTTCTTGTGCTGGGACTGTTTGGGCTGTTCAGCCTGTTTCCTCTGGTATATACCATTGTAAGCGCGTTCAAGCCTTTTTCGGAAATCTTTATTTTTCCGCCCCGGCTGACGGTAGACAATCCTACGTTGGACAATTTCTTTGACCTGGCAACCATAGTGGAAGACTTTACCGTTCCTCTCTCCAGATATATGTTCAATACACTGGTGATTACGGGAGTGGGAACCTTCGGAACCGTGTTTCTTGGTTCCATGGCGGCGTATCCGCTTGCAAAATATGTATTTCCCGGTTCCAAGCTCATGAGCAATCTGATAGTGTATGCGCTGATGTTCAGTACATCTGTCACGGCGATTCCCAACTACCTTATCATGAGCAAACTACATTTGATTGACACCTATTGGGCGGTGATTCTTCCGGCAGTGGGAGGCACTTTGGGACTTTATTTGATGAAGAATTTTATGGTTCAGGTGCCGGACGATATGTTGGAGGCAGCAAAGATAGACGGCGCTTCCGAATTCGGAATCTATTTTAAGGTTGTGATGCCGCTCTGCAAACCGGCATGGATTACACTTGTTATCCTGTCTTTCCAGCAGATGTGGGGAACTACGGGAGGTGTGTTTATTTACTCCGAGGAGTTGAAGCCTCTAAGCTATGTTCTCTCTCAGCTGGTAAGCGGCGGTATCGCCCGGACGGGTGTGGCTTCCGCGGTATCTCTGGTTATGATTATTGTACCTATCAGTGTATTTGTGATATCCCAGAGCAATGTCATTGAGACGATGGCAACATCGGGAATCAAGGGCTAAGTGTGAAGGAGATTGGATTATGGGAAGAAAGAAATGGAGATATCTGGGAGCTGTGCTTGCGGCTGTCATGCTGTTACCCATGACGGCGGAAGCGTCCTCTGCCGATGGCAGTAATGTGGTATACGAGGGCTATACCTATGATTTTTACGGCAATGCGAAGGAAAGCCCTGCCGCTTTTGTGCTGGAGAGAATCATTGACGCGGGAAATATGAACGGAACGGCACTTTCCGGTGTGGATGATGTATGCACAAGCAAAGACGGCAGAATCTTTATGGTTGATTCCGTGGAAAGCCGCATGAATGTGCTGGACGGAAGCGGAAATTTCATACAGTCTGTAAAACTGCTTAGGAACCCGGATGGAAAAATTGCGCTGGATGAAAACGGAAACCAACTTGTGCTGACGAACCCGGAAGGAATCTGGGTTCATGAAAAGGAACAGGAAATTTACATAGCCGATACCGGTGCCGGAAGAATCGTAGTACTTAATCTAAACGATTATTCCTTAAAACGTATCATCGGTAAGCCGGAAAATCTGTCGGGAGATACGGTGTTTAAGCCATCCAAGATTACGGTAGATTTGGCTGACAGAATTTATGTGGTGATTCAGTCCAGCTATGAGGGCATTCTGGGGCTGACAAGGGAAGGCGAGTTCAGCGGTTATTATGGTGTGAATGTGCCGGTGTTCAGCTTTATGGATTATTTCTGGAAATCTATCGCCAGTGACGAGCAAAAGGCACAAATGTCGAAAACCTATGCACCGGCTTTTAACAATATCACGCTGGACGGTGAAGGCTTTGTCATGGCGGTAACCTACGATATGTCTGCCCGGGATGTGGTGTTTCGGTTAAATTCCAAGGGCGAAAATGTTCTGCGCGAAAAAGAAAATCTGTCGGTGGTCGGTGATATATGGCATCTGCATCAGGATGACCCATTCAGCCAGTTCGTGGATATTGCGGTGACCGATTATGGGACATATGCGGTGCTTGACCGCACAAAGGGCAGAGTTTTTCTGTACAACTTTGACGGTGAACTTTTGAATGTTTTCGGCAGCACCGGAAATCTGAAAGGGGAGTACAAGGAACCTACAGCCATTGCCTGGCTGGGCAACAGGCTGGTGACGGCGGATAAGACTTTGAAGTGTATATATATTCTTGCACCCACAGCCTTTGGACAGGCGGTGTTGGAAGGAAACGAAAGTTACTACTTCGGCAGATGGGATGAGGCATTAATCTCTTTTGAGAAGGCAGTGGCACTGAATGCCAATTATGAGGTGGCCTACAGCGGAATCGGTAAGAATTACCTGATGAAAGATGATTACAAAACCGCCATGTATTATTTCAAACTTGGCAACAACAGGGAGTTTTACTCGAAAGCTTACAACGGCTACCGTGGGCAATGGCTGGAAGACCATTTCGGAGTGATTATGGGGATATTGGCGCTTCTGATTGCGGCAATCGTCTGGTCAGAAATTATGTATCACAGGAATCGGGGGATAAAAAAACCGAAGGAGGTTAACACAGAGAGTAAACTGTACTATATAAAATATTCTTTGATTCATCCTTTTGATGCCTTTTATGAAATGCGTTTCCGGGGCAGGGGGAGCCTGCTGTTTGCCGTGATTTCTCTGGTGCTGTTCGGAATTTTGCAGTGCGTAAGCTGCCAGTATACAGGCTTTGTCATGAATATGGTTGAGGTGAACAGCATGAACAGTCTGTCGGTATTTGCTACATGGGTATCCGGCTTTGTATTGTTTATTGTCAGCAACTGGGCGGTGACTACGTTGCTAAACGGGAAGGGCGGTATTGCTGACATTACGGAGGTTATCGGATATTCCCTGATTCCCGTGGAAGTGACTATGATTCTCCGAATTGTTTTGAGCAACTTCGTTATTTTGGAGGAAGCGATGATAGTCAACGTGATTGCCGGAGTCGGAATTGTATGGTTCCTGTTTATGGTGGTTGCGGGCTTGTGCGTGATTCATGAATATTCTTTCGGCAAAACCGTTGCATCTGTTCTGCTTACCTTTGTGGCAGCGGCCATTATCATTTTCCTGGGAGTGTTGTTCTTTACTCTGGTTGAACAGATGGTAACCTTTGTCATGGATGTGGCGAAGGAATTTATCCGCAGAATGTAGGAGGAGAGTATGGTGACAAAAATAAAATCATTTTATGCAAAACATACCATAGGTAAGCTCTTCCTGACTGTTATTGCACTGGCGGTTCTTATCTATGTGGTGGTGAGTATTCCGGTGTGGCAGCTTAAGCGGACGGATGTGCCAAAGACGGTGTCGAGAGAACCGTTAAGCGGGGAACCGCTTGCAAATGATACAGGAAAGGTAGTTCTTGCCGAAAACGGCGGTATGACATTGAGCCTTGATACGGAAAACCTGGTTTTTGAAGTGAAGGATGAGAAGGGTAATGTTTTCTCCACAGCGATATCGGGAGCGGAGACGGGAAGCGAGAAGGCACTTCTTTCGGTGAGTTATCTCGGTGAGGATAACAATTTGTACGAGTGGAATTCCTATGACCGGAGCGTGGCTCTGGGAACCTATCAGTTGTACAGGTTGGAGAACGGTGTCAGAATTGATATGAATCTGAATGAGGGAGAGTCTAACCGCTTTTATGAATATCTTCCAAAGAAGATGTCCCCGGAGAGATATGAGGAGATATTCAGGGACGGAATTGAGAGTCTCAGGGACAGCGGAGAACTGGATGCCGACAAGGCGAACCGTTATCTGAATACATTATCATTGGTATACAAGAAAAGTCTTCAGGAGGAATGTTATGCGGTGACATATACGGGCACGCCGCCCACCAGTGCGGTAACGCAGATGATTGAGGTGACAAAGCTGGTGGGATACACCCGGGAAATGCTTCTGGAGGACGCCGATACCTATGGCTTTTCGGTAAACTTTACGGAGCCTGCCATATTTGATTTGGTGGTGGAGGTGACATTGGAAGAGGGGCAGCTGGTGACCCATATTCCCGGCGGTTCCTGTTACTCGGGCAACGATTTCTATACCTTGCAGAATATAAAGGTGCTTCCGAACTTCGGTGCGGTGACCTCCGAACAGTATGCAGAGGGACAGATTTTGCTCCCGGACGGCAGCGGCGCGCTGGTGGATTTTAATTCCTATCAGTCAAACGTCAGGGACTATGAGAGACCTCTTTATGACAACGATTTCTACAAGGACTATCAGTTTATGCCACAGTACGGCGAGGAATTGTATATGCCGGTTTTTGGTATGCTTTACGGTCCGGAGGACAATACGGAGAAAGCGTTTCTGGCCATTGCGGAGGAGGGTAGCCGAAACGGCTATATCCATATGAAACTGGCAAGCAGGGGAGAGGAGAGCTCCAAGTATAACAAGGTCTATGCCTCTTTTGACTTGGCACAGTATGCGAAGGTGAAGATAAATGGTGCGTACAGCAGTGACACGGCAAATTATCTTGTAAACACGGGTATGCAGAGCCTGGACTGTACAGTGCGTTATCAGTTCCTGGGCGCGAAGACCGGCTACTATGAGCTGGCAAGGGCCTATCAGGACTATCTGGCTGAGGCAGAGGGTATTGAGAAAAGTTTTGATGACGGCGCAGCAAAACTCTATCTGGAGGTTGTCGGTGCATTAAACCTGACAAGGCGGTTTGTGGGAATCCCATACAGTAGTGAGTATTCCATGACGGATTACGGGGAACTGCTTGCTATGATGCAGGATTTGGAAGGAACCGAATATCTGGTGCAGTATGACGGTGTATTTAACAACGGTTGGAACGGACAACTGAATAACAGTGCGAGCCTGTCCGGCAGTAACGGAAGTAAAAAGGAATGGCAGGCGGTTCGGGAATATGCGGAAGCAAATGAAATCAGCCTGTTTGCGGAGACTTCGCTCTCCAGAGTGTGGAAGTGCGGCAGCGGCTTTCGAGCATCCAGACATGCCGTCAGGGATTATGCGAATGATGAAGCAAGAGTGTCGAGATATATGCCGGTGATGGGAATTTTGAAATATGCCGTTGCGGACGGAATGAAGCATGATGCCTATTACACTGTGGCACCCTGTTGGCTGGACGATGTCACAGACAGATTCCTGAGGAATGCAGAGGATTACAAATATCTGGCGGTAGGTGATTTGGCGGGAATGTACTATGCAGATTATCGCTTCGGCAGTTATATCAGCGGTGAGGAGGGAAATTCGATACTGGAGAATAATCTGGACAAGCTGGCAGAGGGAAGGGAACTGGCGCTGACCAATCCGCATATTGACAAGATAGGGTACGGCAGTGTCGCGGTGGATATTTCACGGGAGAGCAGCGATTATATCACTTTCTCCCGAACGATTCCTTTCAGGCAGCTTGTGATGAACGGTCTGATTGCATATACCACGGAGAATGTGAACCTTTCCTCCGAAAATCCGGCTTACTTTGTTCTTCAGGCGGCGGAGACAGGGGCTTATCCCAAGTTCATTGTGACGGCGGATAACGTGGATGTTTTGAAGAACAGCGACTACAGTTATTTATATTCCGTGCAGTATTCCCTTCTCAAGGATAAGCTTCAGGCAGTATACGATGAATGTGCGGCAATCCGGGAAAGGATAGGAACTTCGGAAATTATAGATCATGAATGTCTTGCCGAGGGGGTATACAGAACTACCTACGCCACAGGAGCTCAGGTAACCGTGAATTACAATCTCTATGAAGTGATTCTGGAGAACGGAACGAAGTTAGGGGCGGAAGATTATTTGATTCAGGAGGTGCAATGATGAAGGGAACAGCCAAGAAGCTTTCTTACAGAACCAAGAGAAAAATTAACGGCTTGATTTTTGCCGCGCCTTTTCTGATGGGCTTTGTTGCATTTTTCCTGATGCCTCTTGTCAATACGGTTTACTATTCCTTTAACAAGGTGGGAGTGGGGGACAGGGGAGGCATGACCTTTCAGTGGGTCGGACTCCAAAACTATGTGGATTTGTTTACCGCGGAAGTGACCACTACCTCACAAACCATGGCCAGATTGTTTACGGAGCAAAATCTCCACATGCTGTTGAGTGTACCGCTGATTGTGGTGTTCAGCCTGTTCATGGCACTTTTGGCAAACCAGAAGTTTAGGGGGCGCGCTATCGTGAGACTGTTGTTTTTCCTGCCCATTATTTTAGGCATTGATGTGGTGGTGGAGATGCTTGCCATGACAACCGGTGTGGAATCTCTTGATGCGGAGAGCAGCCTGCTCAGCGGAAGCTATGTGACGCTGTTTATGGTGAGAGTACTGAATGTACCGAGGAGAATTCTTTACCCCATCATGACCTATGTGGAGAACATCTTTGAATTGATTTCCCAGGCCGGTGTGCAGACACTTGTTTATCTGACGGCGCTGCAATCTATCAGTCCCAGTTTGTATGAGGTGGCAAAGATGGAGGGAGCAACGGCTTATGAAACCTTTTGGAAGGTGACGATTCCGTCCATTATACATATCACACTGTTTGTGGTGATCTATACAGTGGTTGATTTGTTTCTTCGCTCGCCGATTGCCGAGGAAGCTTATGCATTTGCCTTTACGCAGAGTAAAATAGGCGTGGGTTCGGCATTGTCGGTGGTGTACATTTTCAATGTGATTCTTGTGCTTGGTATTGTGATGCTGTTGCTGGGAAAGGTGGTGAAGAAGAATGCAAAATAGGAATACGGAAACGGAAAACAGTGCATCTCTGGCACTATACCTTTTTAGGAACAAGGCAAAGAAAGGATTGGTAAAATTTTTTACCATGGTGCTGATTCTGGGGCTTTGTTTTACCATTCTTTATCCCATCCTGCGTCTCGTACCAATTGTATTTTCCTCTGTTGAGGAGTTGGGAAATCCCAATGTGATATGGCTGCCCCTGGAAAGTTCCACGGTAAGCTTTCGGGCGGCGGTCAGGTTCATTATGCCGGAAGGGATTATGACGATGGTGAAATCCGTGTTTTATGCTGCGGGCATTATGATAATTCAGGTATTCTTCTCCGCAATGACCGGGTATGCGTTGGCGAGAGTGGAATTCCCGGGCCGGAAGCTGGTGTTCGGCATGGTGATTCTGGTGTTTCTGCTTCCCAGGCAGTCACTTCTGTTGGCACAGTACATTTATTTTAACCATTTCGATGTGCTGGGCATTATGAACTTATTTACGGAGGCGGGAGAAGTCAACCTGATTAACAATCCCCTGGTGCTTGTATTGCTGGCGGTGTTCGGTTTCGGGGTAAGCCAGAGTCTGTTTATCTTCCTGTTCAGCCAGTTTTTTAAGAACATTCCCAAAGAATTGGAGGAAGCTGCGCTGATTGACGGATGCGGATTTTACAGAACCTATTTTAAAATTATGATTCCAAATGCAGTTCCGATTATCTCCACTGTGGGAATCCTGTCCTTTGTGTGGAACTATGGAGATACTTACTATACCAATTATTTCAACCCGGGCGGAACCTATATGAGTACCATTCTGTCTTCCACCTTCAGCTCTGCTAACAAGGAATATATCATGAATGCGGTACAGACTTGGTTTGAGATTCCTCTGGTACCTGACATGGCATTTGATGCGGTCAAGCAGGCTGCAGTGTTGATTTTCCTGATTCCTCTGTTGGTGGTTTACCTGATTGGACAGAGAAGGTTGGTGGAGAACATGGAAAATTCCGGCCTGGTCGGATAAGAGAGGACTGCACAATGAAAAAGAGTAAAGCAATACCGGCTGTTCTCGGACTTATGCTTTTTGCCGCAGGCTGCGGCAGGAACGGTGATGAGACGGGAACGGCAACAGAAAATATCCGGACTATCGAGGAGAGCAGTCAGATGGAAGAAACTCAGTACAGCAAAATAACGATTGATGAGAGTATTACCTATCAGACCATGGAGAGCTTCGGTACCAGCGGAGCATGGTGGAGCCAGTATGTGGGAGGGTTTACCAAAGACGCAAACGAAATAGGCATCAGTACAAGAGAGGCTATTGCGGAATTGCTGTTTGACAGAGAAAAGGGAATAGGCCTGACCTGCTACCGGTATAATCTGGGAGCCGGCTCCGTGGAGAGCAAAAACGGGACCTTCTGGGATAATCACAGGCGGGCGCAGTGCTTTGAGACGGAACCGGGGGTCTATGATTTTACCAAGGATGAAAATGCGGTGTGGTTTCTGAATAAAGCTACAGAACTTGGAGTGGAGGAGGTTGTACTGTTCTGCAACAGTCCGCTGGTTCGGCTGACGGAAAACGGACTTGCCCACATGACAGAGGGAGGAAGCAGGAGTAATCTTTCACCTGAAAATTATCCGGAATTTGCAAAATACTGTATGGATGTGGCGGAGCATTTTGTGGAGGAGGGAATTCCGGTAAGGTTTATTTCACCTATAAATGAGCCGCAGTGGGATTGGTATAATGGACAGGAGGGGTGCCACTATTCCGCAAAAGAAGTAGCGGAAGTTTACCTTGCGTTTCTGGATGAACTGGAGATCAGACCGGCACTTGAGGGTGTAAAACTTTCCGGACCGGAGAGCGGTGAGTGGAAGGGCGACGCTACTGTTTATACATCGGCAGTTCTGAGTAATGCGAGGCTGCGTGAACATTTTGACACCATTGACAATCATTCCTACTGGTCCAACGACGTGGATAAGCAGACTTTTAAAAACTGGATGATTGTGCATTATCCGGACGTGAAACTTAGAACCAGCGAATGGTGTGAGATGGTGAACGGCTCCGATGTGACAATGGATTCCGCGTTCCATATCGCCCAGGAGATTGCTTCGGACATCAGAATTCTGGAGGTGGTTTCCTGGCAGAACTGGGTGGGCGTGGCTCCGGGCGGATACCGGGACGGCTTGATTTATATTGATGAGAAAAGTCAGAAATTCAGGGCGCTGAAGCGACTTTGGAGTTTTGGAAACTACAGCAGGTATGTGAGACCGGGCTATGTCCGTGTGGATATTCAGACCGGCACATCAGACCAGGAACGCATGCTTCCTACGGCTTTTGCCGGAACAAATGATGACGGCGAGCATGAATTGGTGATGGTATTTGTCAATGAGGGAGTAACAGGACAGGAGTTTATTCTGGAGGGTGTCCGAGACTATGAGAGGATTGCCGTGTATGTAACCTCGGATGAATATGATTTGGAGTGCGTGCTGGAGGACGCTTATGATTCTTCACAGCCTGTGACTGTGCCAAAGAGAAGCGTCACTACCATTGTACTGACAAGACCCTGACAGAGAATAAGAGATAAAGAAGGAAGACACATTATGAGCACCTTTGAAATTAAGGAAACTTTTTATTTAAACGGGAAGCCGTTCCAAATTATTTCCGGCAGTATTCACTATTTCCGCGTTGTACCGGAGTATTGGCGTGACCGATTGGAGAAGCTTAAGAGCCTGGGAATGAATACAGTAGAGACCTATATCCCATGGAATATGCATGAACCGCAAAAGGGCAGGTATGTATTTGATGGCTTATGTGACGTGGTGAAGTTTGTGAAACTGGCGCAGGAACTTGGTTTGTTTGTCATTCTGCGGCCCTCACCCTACATCTGTGCGGAGTGGGAATTCGGAGGCCTGCCGGGCTGGCTGCTGTCCGAGGATGAGATAAGGCTGCGCGTCAGCGGTTCCGCATTCATGAAGCATGTGCAGGATTATTACAATGTGTTACTGCCCATTCTGAAGCCTTTGCAGATTACTGAGGGCGGCAATGTGATTCTCATGCAGATTGAAAATGAGTACGGATATTTCGGAAATGATAAAAAGTACATGGAAGAGATGCGTGATATGTTGCGCGCGGGCGGAATTACGGTTCCGCTGATTACCTCCGATGGTCCTACGGATGAAAGCATTGAGGGCGGAAAGGTGGAAGGTGCTCTTCCTACCGGTAACTTCGGTTCTCACACCAGAGAGCGTTTCAGAATCATGGAGAAGCATGTGAATGGCGGCCCTCTGATGTGTGCGGAATTCTGGGTGGGCTGGTTTGACCATTGGGGAAACGGCGGACACATGAGAGGAAATCTGGAACAGAGTGCGTCAGATTTGGATGAGATGTTGAAAACAGGACATGTGAATGTCTATATGTTTATCGGGGGCACTAATTTCGGTTTTATGAACGGTTCCAACTACTACGACGAACTGACACCGGATGTCACCTCATACGACTATGATGCCATTCTCACAGAGGCGGGAGACTTTACAGAGAAATATGAGGTATACAAAAAGATTATCGGAAAGTATACGGAGATTCCCGAAGTAACCTTCAGTACGTCTATTATAAAGAAGGATTATGGCAGTATAGAGGCAAAGGAAAAGGTTGGACTGTTCCGGACACTGGAGGATATTGCGGTGCCGGTATACAGTGCCTATACACAATCCATGGAGAGACTGGGTCAGTATTACGGATATATCCTGTATACTTCAAAAACAACAAATGAGCGAAAGTTGGAAAAAATCCGGCTGCACAAAGCAAATGACCGCGCAAATATTTTTCTGAACGATAAGCGGCTGCTGACCCTTTACGACAGAGAACTGCTGACGGAGTGGGAAATCAGTGCAGAAGCGGAGCCCGGCGATGAACTTCGGATTTTGGTGGAAAATATG
>Ga0129313_1000814_pt1 | contig 22716 bp, 13 predicted proteins | sample O1105metagenome_FD_94436 | JGI IMG/M metagenome (GOLD analysis project Ga0129313, IMG submission 94436) | Orangutan group fecal microbial communities from fecal samples from Wisconsin, USA - O1105 metagenome | ecosystem: Host-associated > Mammals > Digestive system > Large intestine > Fecal...
GACGGAAGTGTTGTACTGCGTATGGGCAACACCGTACTTCTCGCCACTGTTTGTGCCGCAAAAGATGCAGTTCCCGGAACAGATTTCATGCCTTTGCAGGTAGACTACAAAGAGCAGTACTCAGCAGCCGGACGATTCCCCGGCGGATTCACAAAGCGCGAAGGCAAGTCCGGCGACAACGAGATTCTCACATCTCGCCTTGTTGACCGTGTGCTACGTCCGCTGTTCCCCTCCAACTACCACGCCGAGGTTTATGTGAACATCATGCTTCTCAGCGCCGACGGCGTAGACCAGCCCGATGCTCTTGCAGGATTTGCAGCTTCAGCCGCTATGGCTTGTTCAGATATCCCCTTTGAATGTCCCATCTCAGAGGTGCGTGTAGCACGCATCAATGGCGAGTTTGTCATCAACCCGACATTCGAGCAGATGAAGGAAGCCGACATGGACATCATGGTAGGCGCCTCTGCTGAGAACATCATGATGGTGGAAGGCGAAATGAAGGAAGTGTCAGAGCAGGACATGATTGGCGCACTGAAGGCAGCCATGGCAGCCATCAAGCCCATGTGCGAGCTGCAGACAGAGCTTTCAAAGGAGCTTGGCACCGATGTTAAGCGCGAGTACTGCCACGAGGTGAACGACGAGGACCTGCGCCAGCAGATGAACACCGAGCTTTACCCCAAGGCTTACGACGTGACAAAGCAGGCTCTTGAGAAGCAGGCACGCCAGGAGGCTTTCGACAAGATTCTTGCCGACTTCCAGGAGGCATACGATGCCGCACACACCGACCTGAGCGAAGACGAGCTTGAAGAGAAGCACGCAGAGATGGAGCGCTACTACCACGACGTGATGCGTGACGCCATGCGTCGTTGCATCCTCGACGAGGGAATACGTCTCGATGGACGTAAGACCGACGAGATACGACCCATCTGGTGCGAGGTGTCTCCGCTGCCCATGCCCCACGGAAGCGCCATCTTCACACGTGGTGAGACACAGAGTCTCTCTACCTGCACACTCGGTACAAAGATGGACGAGAAGCTCGTCGACGACGTGCTCGAGCGCGGCTACCAGCGATTCCTCCTCCATTACAACTTCCCCCCGTTCTGCACAGGCGAGGCAAAGGCTCAGCGCGGTGTAGGACGACGCGAGATTGGCCACGGACACCTGGCATGGCGCGGTCTGAAGGGACAGATTCCCGAGGACTTCCCCTACACAGTGCGTCTGGTAAGCCAGATACTCGAGTCCAACGGTTCGTCTTCAATGGCTACCGTATGTGCTGGCACGCTGGCACTCATGGACGCTGGTGTACCTATGAAGAAGCCCGTCAGCGGCATCGCAATGGGTCTTATCAAGAACCCAGGAGAAGAGAAGTACGCCGTGCTTAGCGACATTCTCGGCGACGAGGACCACCTCGGCGACATGGACTTCAAAACAACTGGAACGAAAGACGGCCTCACCGCCACACAGATGGACATCAAGTGCGACGGTCTGAGCTTCGAAATACTTGAGAAAGCACTTATGCAGGCAAAGGCAGGACGTGAGCACATACTCAAGTGTCTGACCGACACCATCGCTGAACCGCGTGCAGAGCTCAAGCCACAGGTACCCCGTATCGTGCAGATTGAGATTCCGAAGGAGTTCATCGGAGCCGTTATTGGCCCTGGTGGAAAGATCATCCAGCAGATGCAGGAAGACACTGGCGCCACCATTACCATCGACGAAGCCGACGGAGTGGGCAAGGTGCAGGTTTCTGCCCCCAACAAAGACGCCATCGATGCGGCTCTTGGCAAGATCAAAGCCATCGTTGCCATCCCCGAGGTGGGCGAAGTTTACGAGGGCACCGTACGCTCCATCATGCCTTACGGCTGCTTCGTAGAAATCATGCCGGGCAAAGACGGTCTGCTCCACATCTCCGAAATAGACTGGAAGCGCCTCGAGACAGTAGAGGAAGCTGGCATCAAGGAGGGTGACAAGCTGAAGGTTAAGCTCATGGAGATTGACCCGAAGACCGGTAAGTACAAGCTCTCTCGCCGTGTACTTCTTGAGAAGCCAGAGGGCTATGTAGAGCGCGAGCGTCGTCCGCGTCCTGAGCGTGGCGACCGTGGTGACCGTCGTCCACGTGGCGACCGTCGTCCCCGCGGCGAGCAGCGCCATAACGAGGAGTAATCCAACGTGATATAATCATCAATCGAGGGCATGCCATACAACGTGGCATGCCCTCTTTTTTATCTGCTCATCACCATCCTTTCGCCTTCCCACACCACTAAAAAGCGGGATTAAAAAAATTAAGTTAAAAAATCCGCCGACAAAGAGTCCGTACTTCAAAGTTATTTCGTATTTTTGCAGATAACACCCTATGTCACGACCCCTAAACATTTGTCTTATGAGGCATCCGTCTTTTCTTCTCATAGCCAGCATATCTCTCCTCCTCTGCTTGTCATGCGGAGGCAGCGACAACCCAGCCACACCGGACGAGCAACAGCCTGTGCAGCCGACGCAGAAATTGCCGATTAGCATCAGCACCACCATTGCGCGCGCCACAGAGACAGACTTCGAGAGCGGCGACCGGGCTGGATTGTTTGTCGTAAACCGCCGCGCCGACGGTAGCGCCACGCCACTGACAGCCTCTGGCAACCATGTCGACAACATGCTTTACACCTACTCTACGATGTGGACCCCAGCCTCACCCACCTACTGGAAAGACGACAACACGAAAGCAGACTTCTACTTCTACAGCCCCTACCGCACACCGCTGACCAGCGTCGACGCCATGATGTTTGACACACCAGCCGACCAAAGCAGCGTGACGGCACACAAGAGCGCCGACCTCATCATTGGTTCCGCCCTCAACGTGGCACCCACCGACGCGCCCGTCGCCATCGCGGCACGCCACGTCATGAGCCAGGTCACCATAGCGTTGAAGCCCGGCACAGGCTTCACCACAGCCTCGCTCGCCGACGCACAGGTCGTGGTGACACTCAACAACCTATGCACCGCCGCCACCGTCAGCCTCGCCACAGCCAGCACTGCGCCCACAGGAGCGACGCAAAAGGTCACGGCATACAACGCCGGCGACGTCTACCGCGCCTTCGTCGTGCCACAGAGTGTGGCAGAGTGCAGCCTCATAACCGTGACTGTTGACGGCAGCGACTACAACTTCACTAAGGCTTTCACCTTTGAAAGCGGCAAGAGCCACACCTTTACCCTGACAGTAGACAAGAAAAACTGCGGCATAAGCGTCACCGTCGGACCATGGGAGACCGATGGCATAGACCACGGCGGCACTGCCACCTGACCCGTCTGCGCACCGCTGCAAGTAGCACCGCCAGCAGCCAGCAGCACCGTTTTCCACCCCTATAACACCTCTTTTCATCCCCCACAGCACCTCTTTTCATCCCCCAACCCACCACACAAGACATGAATAAGAAACACATCCACATCTTTATATACACCGCCACAGCACTGCTCTGCATGCTCCTTGCCGCCTGTTCCGAACGACTCGACGACGGCAACAACAGCCTGCACAGCGGCGAACACATACGTCTCGCCGGCGACATAGACCAGATGTACGTCAGGAGAGTGAACGACAACGGCTTCTGCAACGGCAACACGATGGGCGTATATGTCGTCGACTACAACGGCGGCACACCCGGCACACTAAGCGTAAAGGGCAACCACGGTGACAATGTGCGCCATACCTACGACGAGAGCAACAACAAATGGAACTCCGACTACGACCTCTACTGGACCGACAAGCACACCCACATCGACATATACGGCTACTATCCCTACGCCAACCCTACGAGCATAGACGACTACCGCTTTGAGGTGCGACGCGACCAGAGCACCGAAGCCAGCAACGGCACACTGGGAGGCTACGAAGCCAGCGACCTGTTGTGGGGTAAGATAAGCGATGTTGCGCCTACCGCGAGCGTCATACGCCTGTCGCTGAAGCACCGCATGGCAAGCGCACGCGTCACTCTCGTGGAAGGCACAGGATTTGCATCAGGCGAATGGGCGGGGCTGGAGAAACAGGTGCTCGCCGTCAATCTCGTGCGCAAAGCGTCGGTCAATCTTGCCGATGGCACCGTGACGGCAGCCGGAAGCGTAGAGTCTACCGCCACCGTACCCATCCATTTGGGAGACGAGTGGCGCGCCATCGTCGTGCCACAGACCGTGCCTGCCGCCACCACCATGTTCAGCATCACCATCGGCGGAGTGCCCTACAAGTTTGAAAAGGGCGAAGCTTTCACCTACACCGCAGGCAAAATGAGCAACTTCTCCATACGGGTGGACAAGCGAACAGACACCGGCAAGTTTCAGCTGACACTCATCAGCGAGAGCATCACACCCTGGGAGAGCGACTTCATAAGCCACGACGCCACAGCAAGAGAATATGTTGTGATAAACACCACACCAGAAGAACTGGAGCAAGCCATCGCCGCGGCGAAGTTAGACTACACTAAAATCATGAACTTAAAGATTACCGGAGCGATTAACAGCATCGATTTTAAATTCATGAAAAACAATATGTCGTCGCTTGAAGCGCTGAATCTGAAAGAAGTAAAGATTACAGGAGATGAATACGGAGTGCCATATAGAATACCATCATCGGCAATGCAAGGCACCAAGCTGACCCATCTCGTCCTGCCAGATAAGCTAAAATCCATAGGGGGTTCTGCTTTTGCAGACTGTAACCACCTTGTCGGCTCTTTGAATATACCCGAAGGGGTAGAGACGATAGAGCATAATGCGTTTGAAAATTGTAGCGGATTTGACGGCACACTGACCCTGCCCTCCACATTAAAGGAGATTGAATATATGGCTTTCTGCTCATGTAACAACTTCATGGGAAACCTTATTCTGCCAGAAGGATTGGAGGTTATAAAAGAACATGCATTCCACAGCTGTCATAATTTCTATGGCGAGTTACATCTTCCCAACTCATTAAAGGAGATTGGCGCCGCTGCCTTTAGCGAATGTTCGGGGCTAACGGGGTCTTTAACCATACCTCAAGGCATAACAAGAATAAGCGAGTCCGCCTTTTCCAGTTGCTCCTTTGACGGCAACTTGAATCTTCACGACGGTATAACCGACATTGAAGGAAATGCTTTCACCTCTTGCGAATTCAAAGGAGAGCTTATACTGCCAAAAAGATTAAAATATATCGGCAGCTGGGTTTTTACCTATAACCAATTCTCTGGCGCCCTGCATCTGCCGTCGTCACTACTGTCTATCGGTGAGAATGCATTTGCGGGCAACTCGAAACTGACAGGCATCGTCGAAATACCAAACAAGATAACAAGCATAAAAACGGAAACATTCAAAGGGTGCGACAACATAGAAGGGCTGATATTACCCGCCAATTTAGAGACCATCGGGGAATATGCGTTTTCCTATTGCTACAGCATCGGCTCAATAGTGTGCAAGGGCGACCACCCCGCCTACGTCAAGAGCGGCGCTTTTTACGGCGTGCCGAAAGACAACTTCACCGTAGAAGTGCCCGAACCAGCGGTCGCACAATATCAGACCACGGCGGGATGGCGCGACTTCAAACGCATAGCTGCCCACCACGAGCTGGTCTGCAGCCCCGCCACGGCAACCGCCTTAGCCTCTCGCCACAGCCAAACCCTGACGCTATATGCCGAGGGCGAGTGGGAGGTGGAGAGCAAACCCGGCTGGTGTGAGGTGTCGCCAATGAGCGGCACCAACAAGACGAAGGTGACAATAACCATCGACGCCATGTCTAAGAACGGTTCCAGCCGCAAAGGCGAGGTGGTGTTTAGCCTGAAAGACGAAGACTACAGCCACGTCTGCAGCGTGAGTCAGTACGGCTACCAATACGACGAAGACGAGTGGCTGACGCTACAAAAGGCGACGAAAGGGCGACGGGGCGTCAACATAGTGTTGCTCGGCGACGGCTATAACGCCCAAGACATAGCCAGCGGCAAATATCTTAGCGACATGAAAGAGGCGATGACCCACTTCTTCGGGATAGAGCCTTACACCACCTACCGCGCCTACTTCAACGTCTACACGGCGTTCCCCCTGTCACAAGATAGCGGCATCGGCACCGTGAACACCACGCTCCAGACACGCTTCGGCACCACCTTTGCAGGCGGCAGCAGTCTGAAAGCCGACTACGGCGAGATATTCTCCTACGCCCTTGACGCCCCGACGGTAGACAAAAACAACCTCGACGAGACGCTCATCATAGTCGTGCCAAACAGCAGCGAGTATGGCGGCATGACACAACTGTGGCAGAGCGGCGCAGCCATATCGTTCTGTCCGCAGAGCACCTACGCCTATCCGTTCGACTCGCGCGGCGTGGTGCAGCACGAAGCCGGGGGCCACGGATTTGGCAAGCTGGGCGATGAGAGCATACGCCACAACACGTTTATAGACGTGTGCAACTGCTCCTGCTGCCAGCATGTCGACCAGTTCAAAGAGGCGAAAGCCCTCGGCTGGTACGACAACCTGTCACTTACGGGCAAGACCCACAACGTGGCATGGAGCCATCTCATCTTCGACCCGCGCTACAGCGACATTGTCGACATGTTCGAGGGAGGCTACATGCACAGCCGCGGCGTGTTCCGCTCGGAGCAAAACTCATGTATGAGCAACAACATACCCTACTACAACACCATCAGCCGCGAAGCCATCGTGAAGCGCATAAAGCGATATGCCGGCGAGACCTACGCGTTTGAAGACTTCGTGTCCAACGACAAACGCGACGCGGCAGTAGCCGACAGCCGCAACGCCGACACATGGTCGCGACGCAGCAGGGCAGCAGCGACGCTACGCCACAGCAGCAACAGCTACCGCCAACACGCCCCCACCATCCACCGCGGCAGCCCGCTGACCCTCGCGAAGGTACGCAAGAAGAGATGACCGACACCCACCCATCACAACCACACTATATGAACAGACACACCATAAGCTACATCGTGGTCGCCAGCGTGGCGCTATTGGCGGCGGCATGCACCTCCGCCGACGACCCCGACGGCACAGACCGCTACCAAGACGCCAAGTCTACGCCCCTCACATGCAAGGCGAGCCACCCACGACAGGCGGCGACCGCTACGGCAACCTTCAACAGCGGCGACCGCATAGGGCTATATGTGGCAGCGACAGACAGCCCCCTCGAGTTAGGTGGCAACCTCGTCAACAACGCAGCACTGACCTACAACGGCACAGCATGGACCTCCGCCAAAGCCCTGTTCTGGGACGAAGGCTCCTACAACGCGTTCGCCTACTACCCTTACCGACCAGACATAAGCAGCATAGAAGACCAACCCTTCAGCGTGGCTACAGACCAGAGCACCGACCGCACAGCCACAGAGCTCGGAGGCTACGAGGCGAGCGACCTGCTCTACGCGTCGGCAAGAGGCGTCAGCGCGTCAGCAGCGCCACTACCTCTGACGTTCAGACACATCATGAGCCGACTGAAGATAAGACTCATAAAGGGCGAAGACTTCGACGGAGCAATGCCTACCGACGCCGCGGTATATGTCCACAGCACCGTGACATCTGCCACCCTCGACTTAGAAGTGGGAGCCGTGACACGCGCCATACACGGCAGCACGCACACCATCAGAGCACACCAAGACGACGACTACGTGTTCTCTGCCATCGTCGTGCCACAGCGTCTGACCAACCATCTGCCGCTGGTAGAGGTGGTGATGAACGGTGTGAGCTACATCTACGACAGCCGCTTCGTGTTCAAACCTGGCACCGAACATCTCGTCAACTTCGTCATATCAAACAATCCAGAGAAGATAAAGATAGACATAAGCGGCGAGATAGAGAATTGGCAATGACAAAAGAAAGGAAACAGGGCCATAATAACGCCCGTGGCACAAATACAAAAAGAAAGCACAATAAGGATTTTCGTGACACAACGTCAATATTTCGCCACGTTTGCTAACGTCAATTCTTAACGTGTGTTAAAATCCCCGTCGCGTTCCCACTACGACCCTTTCGCACCGTCACTACGGCCCTTTGACAGCGCCACTACGGCCCTTTGACAACGCCAAAAGGCAACTATCATTTTGTCAAACGGCACTGACGACAAAACCACGGGCGCCACACGCCACACTAAAGACACCGATGAAGAAAAGAATATACATACTGTCGGCACTCGTGCTGACACTCTCACTCTGGGCAGCAGCACTGTGGCTGCACCACGACAGACGCAGCGACATAGCCTCTGAGACGCGCTATGGCGTGGGCGAAGGCATGGAGCTGGTGGAGCAGACCACGACCCACGGCGACAAACGCTATGTGGTGGAAGACGCTGACGGCAATACGCTCTTCCGCATACCACTGCGTGGCTGTCTGCTCGACACCCGATTTCGCGACGGCAGACTGTGCTTCCGCGAGATGGCGACAGGCCGCGAGGGGTATGTCGACGCCCACGGCATGGTGGCGTTCACCACCGCTCCATCGGCGAAGGCGCGCGCGGCGCTCACCGTGCCAGAAGACCAGGTCAAGACCCTCGGCGCCACTCAGCCCGACGCCACAGCCGCCACGACAGCCACAACACCCTCTGCCAGCGACGCGCCACGGCGTGGAGCAGCCGCCACAGCAGCAACGGCAGCGTCTGCCGCCACCTCCTCCCCCACCACTCACGGCAACGGCAGCAGCGTGAGACTGTCGCAGACCGACATTCGCAAGATGGCGCAGAGCAGCCCGTTCTACAGCGAGGCAGCGAAGATATTGCAGGGCAGGCTGTCTGTCAGCGACGCCGCCTGCCGCCGACAGATACTCAACTACTGCGAACATCTGCGCACAGCATACACCAGCAAAGACATAGACTTCCTGCGACAGGTGTTCAGCGACAACGCCCTCATCATCGTGGGCAACGTGGTGAAGACCTCCAACGCTACAGGAAAGGTGGCGGCAGACAGCCGTGTGACCTACGCCCTGCACTCCAAGCGCGACTATCTGACACGTCTCGCGGCGGTGTTTGCTGCCAACAAGCAGGTGGATGTGCGGTTCTCTGACTTCCACATCATGCGCCACCCGACGCGCGACGCCATCTACGGAGTGTCGCTACACCAGCGCTACCGCAGCGACCGCTACACCGACGACGGCTATCTGTTTCTGCTGTGGGACTTCCGCAACGCCGCCATGCCACTCATACATGTGCGCACATGGCAGCCCGCGGCGACGGTAGACGGTGCCAACGGCGTGATAGACATATCCGACTTCAATCTTGAATAAACGTTTTCTGAACTATGGCAATACACCATCATACACCCCCACACGCCGCGACGACACGCCGCAGGACACTCTTCGGCGCCATGTGGGCTGCCGTCGTGCTGTGGCTGTCGCTGCTCAGCGTGAGGGCGGCGGCACAGACAGCGACACACAGACCAGCACCGACAGACAGCACCTTCGCCGTGGAGAGTTTTCGGGTGCTGTCCAAAGACGTGACCGCCTTTATAAACACGGTGTGCGACAACAACCATGTGCCGTGCGCACTGGTCAAGGTCGTGGCACCCACCGACTTCGCCTTCTCCACACCACTCGGCATAGTGCAACGCCGCAACGAGGTGGGCGAGATATTGCTTTACATGCCGGCAGGGTCGAAACAGCTCACACTGAAGCATCCACAGTGGGGTGTGCTACGCGACTATAAGTTCGGCACACGCCTCGAGAGCCGCATGACCTACGAGCTGAGGGTGCGCCTGCCGATGGCAAGAGTGGTGGAAAAGCACGACACGGTGGTATATACGCAGACGGTAGTAGACACGGTGACGGTGGCGCCGCCAAAGCGTGTAGTGCCGATACATGCCTACACACTGCTCACTGCGGCACTCCACACCGACGGACCGTCATGGGGCGTGATGGCAGCGCTTATGTGGCGCCACGGCGTCTACGTACACGCAAGCTCCAGTCTGAAGGCGGCGCCAGCCACCAACGGCAGCTGCGAGCGCGACGGCAGCATGGCGGGTGTGGGCGAAAAGCCTTACTTCACAGGACAAACCAAGACGGCAGACTACGCCGTGACGGCTGGCATGATTCACCGTCTGGGCAACCACCTCAACTTGTTTGAAGGCATAGGCTACGCCAACCACACTGTGGCGTGGCAGCTCGCCGACAGCGAGGGCGGCGGATGGCTACGCAACGACGGGCTGAGTCGCAAGGGTGTGGCTGCCGAGCTGGGCGTGGTGGCGTCGGCAGGAAAGGTGAGTTTCAGCCTCTCGGCACTCACCATTGCCGGCAAACAGTGGCAGGGCTGCATAGGTATAGGCATACGCCTGGGCAAGGCACGGGTGGTGACAAAACGTAAATAAGCTAACGACAAGAGTTATGAGAAGTCTCTTCTACATCATAGACCATATCTTCGGCGGCGGCAGCAGCACCTGTTGTGGGCGCTGGCGGTGCCGCATGGGGCGCAGCATGTGCCACGTCGGAGCGCTAACGGTGGCTGTGGCAACGCTGATGGGGCTGTGGTCGTGCAGCAGCGACAAGCCCGACAACATCGAACCACAGCTGCTGACACTACAGGCTACGGACATAAGCCGCACGGAAGCGACGCTACGGGGCAGATGGGCTGCCTCCGACGCTACGGTGACGCCGCTACTGTGGTTCTGCTACGGCAGCGACGAGAGCATGGCGGAGAAGGGTTATGCCGACGCCACGACGCCCGACGACGACGGCACGGTGGCGCTACGGGTCAGCGGACTGACCGCCGGCACGACCTATTACTACATGTTACAGGGCAGCAAAGGGGCGGCGCGGTTGTCTGCCGACATGCTCAGCTTCACGACGTTACCCAACAACCGACCTACCGTGGGCGCCGTCAGGGCGTTGGCATACAGCCCTATGAGCCTCATCGTGGGCTTCACCATTGCCGACAACGGTGGCGACCCCATAACCGAGAGTGGCTGTTACGTTTCACGACAAGACGGTGGCGACATCAGCACGGAGGCAGGCAAGGAGCTGAAGGTGGTGCATAGCGGAAGCGCCGACGACGACGGCGTGATGCGTCTGCGCCTCGGTGGGCTGGCGCAGGAGACGTCTTACATAGTGAAACCCTACGCCGTGAACCGCAACGGAGAAGACATCGGCGAGCCAATGACGTTTGTCACATCGTCGGCAGTGATGCTCGAAAAGGCGGGACAACTGGCAGAACTGATTGGCAACGACATATACAACTACACACACATAGCCCTCGCGGGACCGCTCAACGGCACCGACCTGCGCACCTTGCGCGACATGGCAGGACGCGACAGCGACGACAAACCGACGGACGGACGCCTCGCCGACATCGACTTGTCGGGCGCACAGATTGTGGAAGGTGGCGTGCCCTACGCGGCAGGACACCACAGTAAAGACGACATCGTGGGCACAGGCATGTTTGCCACGTGCCCTCTGTTGCAACGTGTACTGCTCCCACAGCAGACAACGGGCATCGAAGCCGACGCCTTCAAAGACTGCACGGCGCTGCGGTCGATAACAGTGCCAGCATCGACAGTGTCTGTCGCGCCGTCGTCGGGATGCACAGCGTTGGAGGAAATCAGTGTGTCGGAGGCCAACACTCACTACGCCAGTCACGACGGAGTGCTGTTTAGCGGCGACGGAAAGACCATATTATGGTTTCCGATGAACAAGAGTGGCGACTTCACACTGCCACCAACGGTCACCACAGTGGGCGACTACGCCTTCCGTGACTGCAAGGTTGAGCGCTTCGTCATTGCCGACGGACTGACGGAGATGGGTCAGTGTGTGTTCTATAACAGCATGGTGAAGGAGGTCACCCTGCCCTCCACGCTGCGACAGGTGCCTACAGGCACATTCCAGAAGTGCAGCAACCTGACCGTCGTGAGGCTCGGAGAGAGCACCGAAATCATGGGCAACTATCTCTTCGACGGCTGTCCTCTCACCGACATCTACATCTCTGCGCCGACGCCTCCGGTGTGCAACACCAACACGTTCACATCGTCTGGCGCCAACATCTTTAAGACTTGTCGCCTGCATGTGGCAAAAGGCAGCAAGCTACACTATAAGTATAACTCGACGTGGGGGCAGTTCTCAAAGATTGTAGAAGACTTGTAGACGGATTAAACAAGGGGGTTTAAGTGACTAAGAAGGGCTTTTAGGCTGATTGATAAAGACCTTTAGACAATAAAAGATATGAATACACCAGAGATAGAAGAGCTTAAACGGCTCATTGAAAAGCAATACGGGAAGCGGCTATCAACGACTACCGACTTTGAGGAGTTCTCCTATTTTATGCAGCGTAAGACAGGCGCGACACTGTCATCGTCGACCTTGAAGCGTCTCTACGGCTACGTGGGCGACTGCCATAAGCCGCGCACCACGACGTTAGACGCACTCGCAGCATACATCGGACATAAGGACTATGCTGCCTATGTGGACTGGTTGAAGTCGAGCAAACGCTACAACTCGTCGTTCTTCGATGCCAACCAACTCATCAGCAGCGACCTGACGGAGGGCGACATTGTGGAGATTGGATGGGCGCCAAACCGTCTTTTACGACTCGTCTACATGGGCAACAGCTCGTATAAGGTGGTGGAAGCGCACAACAGTAAGCTGCAACTGGGCGACGTTTTCACCACAGGATGCTTCATCATAGGCCAACCTCTCATCATGCCTTACATCGACCGCGACGGCAAACGCACTGGCTCGTTTAAGGCAGGACGCAACGGTGGGCTGACAATCGCACGCAAAATAGAATCATGACAGAACATAGACACAACGTCATTGACACCCAGTCGTCTGACTTTATCGACGACATTGACCGCGAAATGGGACAGGAAGCAGTTTGCATGGACAACGGATTAAGCAATCTGCAGGAGTGTTATGTCTCGAAATCGGGGCCTGCACGACTATACACCGCCATACGCTACGGCAGACGCTACATGCTGAAGTGTCTTAAACCCGACTTCGCTCTAACACCCATCTACCGCCAAGCGCTGCAAAAGGAGTTTGACATCGGACTGCAACTCGACCACCCTTACATCTGCCACACGGTGGGAATGGAACAGCTCGAGGGCCTCGGGCAGACTATAGTGATGGAATATGTCGACGGCGACACGCTGCTATCGCTCATCAACGACGGTTGCCTCACCGCTAAACTGGCACTGAAGATTGTGCGACAACTGCTCGATGCGCTCGACTATATGCACAGCAAACATATCATTCACCGCGACTTGAAGCCCGCAAACATCATGGTGACGCACCGCGACAAGGACGTTAGGCTCATCGACTTTAGTCTTTCAGACAGCGATGCGTTCTGTGTGCTGAAGTCACCAGCAGGTACTTTGGCGTACATAGCGCCCGAACAGCTCGTCAACGGGGCTAAGTCTGACGCCCGATCGGACATATACTCACTCGGAAAGGTCATCGAAGACATGGCAGAGGCAACACACTGCCGAGCACTGTACGCCGTCGCCAAAGCGTGTGCATGCCCCGACATCGACCGCAGACCTGCCAACATAGCCGCTGTACGCGCCTTGTTGTCAGCGGAGAGCACGTCATGGCGCATAGCGTCGTGGCTTCTTTCCGCCGCTGCTGTAGTGCTGTTTGCCGTGATTTGCACGCTCCTTCTCAACCACAACGACACGCCACCAACAGAGCGACAGGCCACACCGCAGAGCACAGTGTAGCCTCAGCAAAACTCTCTACAGCCTGGTCATGGCGCCACGAAGCCCCACTCTAACAAGACAGGAGCCTCTTTCGCCGATGGAGACAACCAAGTGCTCGACCGAAGTCTTTGGCCTTGAGTGTGGAGGAGGTAAGTATGGAAGTGTCGTAATAGATTCTTTGAAACTCCAAAATGATTCTTTTATAGATTCATGGGAGGCTTATGGATAATTCATAAGATTATTATGGCCATGCCCCAAACCCTCACTCCACGCGCCATCTTTTTTCTTTCTCACCACCTATTTTTCCCTTTCTCACCACCTGTTTTTCCCTTTCTCACCACCTATTTTTTTCTTTCTCACCACCTATTTTTCCCTTTCATATCATCCGCCCTATCAAATTTATTTGTAATTTCGCGTAATAGTAAGCAAAAACTCACAACAGAGCGAGCAAGAGGAAGCCATAAGGCAAACTCAAACTCACAACAAAAAGACATGCGGTAGATATGAAAGCTATTATTATGTATATACGTCGCCACAAGGTTGGCACCGCCATCACGCTGCTGGTGCTCACCATTGTGACATTCGCCGCAGTGCGCGTGCTGCCTTCATCGACAGAAGAGATGAAGCAAAGTGCAGCGATAGTAGAGACGCGCACATGCTGGGAGATAAGCGTCGGAGGCAAGGGCGCACTGTGGTTTGCCGCCGCCGACAGCGACAGCACACTACTTTCGCCAAGCACCACACGCCGCGAGGCAGAGCGGGTGACACTCTCTGGCGGCTGCTGGATGAACCGTTGGCCCGCCATTCCGTCGTGTCGCGGACGCCTTATCACCGTATTGCCGCAGCCGTCAGCCACCGACATCGTAAGCACGGGATGGAAGTCAGCCACTGTGCGCAAGCTGATGGAGAAGGCACGCCACGACATCGGCGACTCGCTGAAGCTTGCGTTGTCGGAAGATTCGGAGCTACAGTACTACCTACGAGTACACGGTGTGCAGGACGAGGGATACCAACAGATTGCTGCCGCGGCAACAATGGCGAAGGCAAAGATAAAGAAACTCGAAGCCACGGCTGCCACAATAGACCGTCTGCTCGACAGCACCGCGCTGCCACTGACCCTCAGACGCCGAATCACCCACACCATACACTACCGCAACGCCGATGGTAAGGACACCACAGTAGCATGTCGTCTCGTGGCGAAAGACACTCCCCGACGCCTGTCACTACTACAGACTCTCGACGCCACCACACCCTCCAGCGTCACTGCCCAGTACCTTCTGCCGTGGAACAGCGTCAACCGTCGCCTCGTGGCAGTGGGCTTCAGCTGACTGGGAATAGCGGAGTTGGCGACACCAAACGCCGCTCCCGCGCTCATCGAGGGGCACCGCAAAGGCAAGCGCCACGACTTTCCGCGCGTGCTGGCAGCCGATGGTTGTCCGCTCTTCACGCCGCGCGGACTCTTCGCTGGCATAGTAGAAGGACCGGCTGTTGACGGCCGCAGCCACGTCGCACGGCTCATGATGAAAGGAGGTTGGCGATGAACAAGACTCTCATAACACCACGTTTCCACACCCCACTCCACACACCCGTCACACCTCTACGCCTGCTTCTGACAGCCATAGCGGTGCTTAGCCTCTGCGCCTGCTCACGGGTCAAGACCGACGGAGGCATCATAGACATGGGCAACGGCACCGTCTACGCAGGATGTACCGACACGCAGGGCCGCCCACACGGCTACGGACAGCTCACCAAAGGCGACAGCACGCTCTACGAAGGACAGTGGTCGCACGGCAAACGCACAGGACGCGGCGTCGTGACAGACAGCATCGGGCGCCGCATAGTAGGCACATGGCGCGCCGACACCATAACACGCGGCACACGCACCGACAGCCATCACAACGTCTACACTGGCGATTTCAACCGCCACCTCATGGCACAGGGCTACGGAACAGCACGCGACAGCGCCGGCACCGTCTACACCGGACAGTGGCGCAAGGACCAACGCGCAGGATGGGGATTTGCACTCGGGGCGAGAAAGCACATACGCGTGGGCGAATGGAAGGCCGACCGCTACCTCGGCGAGCGCCTCAACTACACCGCCGACCGCATCTACGGCATCGACATCTCACGCTTCCAGCACGACGTGGGGCGCCGACACTACCCCATACACTGGGACCGTCTGCGCATCTCCCACCTCGGAACCATCAGCAAAAAGACCGTACACGGCAAGGTAGACTACCCCGTTTCGTTCATGTACATAAAATCGACAGAGGGCCGCACCATACGCAACCGCTACTATGCAGCCGACTATGCCGCTGCGCGTCGACGTGGAATACATGTCGGAGCCTACCACTTCTTCTCCACAAAGACCACGGGAGCGGCACAGGCAGCTTACTTTCTGCGCCACACGAGGTTCAACCGCGGGGACATGCCGCCCGTGCTCGACCTCGAACCATCGCACAAACAGGTGGCGAAGATGGGCGGGCCAGAGGCCATGTTCCGCGCCGTGAGAGTGTGGATGCAGACCGTAGAGCGCCACACCAGCACGCGCCCCGTGCTCTACATCAGCCAGATGTTCGTCAACCGCTACCTCCCTTACGCTCCCGACTTGAAGCGAAACTACAACATCTGGATAGCGCGCTACGGCGAATACAAGCCCGACGTACACCTCGTCTACTGGCAGTTATGTCCCGACGGACGTGTCAGCGGCATCACACCAAAGGTCGACATCAACGTCTTCAACGGCTACCGCAGCGAGTTTGAAGACTTCCTGAGCAAGAATTGCGTGAAGTAAGAGCGCGCGAGGGCAAAGCTATTGAAACTTCAACGACCTGCTATTCAGCACTAAAATAGAGTTGTAGACAACGCCTCAACAGGTCAATCGTGTAAGCAATGTGAAGCAAAAACTACAACAAAAGTTTGCTAAAACAAGCTTTTTGTAGTACATTTGCCCCAAACATAACATATTATGAGCAACTCAGACTTTTGGGCTTCTGTCCTCAACATCATCAAAGAAGGCTTTGTACCTGATGGTCTGGCAAAACTTGACCTATATGCAGAACAATTCATTAACGGGAAGCTTGTATATAAACGATTTTCACCGCAAGAACAGTATGGCTGCGCAGCGGGAGGTGCATCGCATGTCATTGCATCCCTACTCGCGGGAGCAGAAACTCGAACAGATAAAACTTCTGAAGCAGTCGCTGTCGTCAAAAGAGAATTCGAACAAGGAGAGAAGCAAGCTCAAATAATAGAACAGTGGGCCAAAAGCGTCAGACAATGACATCAGCTACACACAATAAACAAAAAGCCAATCAACGGCGCAGCAGCAATGCCACGCACCGTTGATTGGCTTTTTTCATGCTATCCGTCCCCGTTACTTCTCCTTGTCAGCAGAGGGAGGAGCGGCTTGTTTGTCGGCGCCCCACTGCTTGTTGGGGTGGCGCCCCATGACGAGGACGAGGCGACCGCCGTCCTTTATGTCGTCGTGTGAGAACCACGGCTTGTTCCACGGCTGTCCGTTGAGCGTCGCACTCTGTATGTACTTGTTCTCCGCGGAGTTGTTTTCAGCCACAATCTCAAACGTCTTGCCACTCGGAAGGGCGATAGATGCGGTTGAGAAGAGCGGGCTGCCGATGTTGTATGCAGGGAATCCCGGCGTCACAGGGTAGAATCCGAGACTTGAGAACACCACAAACGAGGTCAGACCACCACCGTCTTCGTCGCCAGGTATGCCCATGACGTCGTTGCGGAACCATGTGCGCAGCACCTGACGCACACGCTTCTGCGTCTTCCACGGTGCACCGGCGTAGTTGTAGAGGTACGGTATGTGGAGCGAAGGTTCATTTGCCATAGTGAACTGTCCTATATTTCCGGTCTGGTCGGGCAGCTGTTCGTAGAACTCACGCTTGCCTCGTCCCATCGGCTCAGCGAACGTCTGGTCCAGATTTTCGACAAACTTGTTGCGTCCACCCATGAGGTTTATGAGGTCAGCCATGTTGTGCTGCACGTCCCAGCGATATGTCCATCCGTTGTTTTCGTCGTATGTGTCGCGTGCGCCTATGCCTCCAGAGAAGCGGTAGTCAAACGGTTGGAGGAACTGTCCGTCCTTGTCTTTCGGGTGGAAGAACGATGTCTCAGCATTGAACAGCGTGCGGTAGTTGTGTCCGAGGCGCGCATATTTGGCTGTCGAAGCACTGTCGCCGCGGAACGCTGCGATGCGCGACAGACACCATTCGTCGTAAGCTGTGCCCAGCGTCACTGCCACAGGCTGTCTCTTCTCAAACGCCGTCACGTTAGGGTCGGTCTCCTTCTCACCCTCACGCAGTGCCGGTATGTAGCCGTGGTCGCGGTAGAACGCGTCAATCCATCCCGCCTTGTTGCCCGACCAGGGAGCGAGAGTCTTCTCCTCTATGCCTCGACGGCAGTAGTCGAAGGCGCGGTCGGCGTCCACCTTCAGACCTTTCCACAGAGCGTCAGCCACCATTGCCACGCCGTGGTTAGAGTTCATGCGTCGTGAGTCGCCCGTTATCTCGGGGAAGGTAGGCATCCACTTTGTGCCCATCTGCTCCGCCATGCGCAGATACGACTCTATGACGGGCTCTTCCACCTCAGGAGTTATGAGGCAACGCAGGGGGTGTGCGGCGCGGTAAGTGTCCCAAATCCAGTCGTCGGTGTAGAACGGTGTGCCCTCGTCGTCGTGCACCTTGCCGTCGTAAGCACTGAAGTAGCGGCCGTCTTCGCTAAGACATACGGGGCGCTCGAAGGTGCGATAGTAAGAGGTGTAGAGCACCGTCTTCTGGTCGTCGCTGCCACCAGTGACAGCAATCTTGCCCAGTGCGGCGTTCCATGTGTCGCGTCCCTGGCTCTCCACGCGGTCTATGTCGAAGCCCTGCTGCTCGCGATAGAGGTTTTTGCGCGCCTGCTCCTCACTGATAAACGACACGCCGTAGCGCAGCATCACCTTCTCCGTGGCATCGGGGAAGCGCAGTGCGGCACAAGCATTGTCGCCCTCTGCCACGCTACGAGAGAGGTCTACGTGTCCGTCGGCGAGCATGCCGCCCTGTGCCGGTGCCACATTGGTCTCGGCATAGATGTAGACACGTGTGCCGCGTGCCACCTGCTGCCATCCGCTTACGTGTCCGTCGACAATGCGCATGGCGCCGCGACGCGAGTTCAGCATGATGTACAGCGGCTTGTTATGCTCAAGGAAGCTAATCTCGTAGATAGCACTCTGGTGGCTCACGGCGTAGCGCGCCGCCATAGTGTTGTCTGCCATCTCTATGTCAAACGAGTAGGGAGTGATGTGTTCGTTGTCCCAGTTCATGTTCACCACGGGCTGCGGCGTGTAACCCATGTACGGGCTTATGCTGAAGGCAGAGCGCTCGCGGTGGTTGGTCACGATGACGGGCAGACCAGCAATCAGCTCAGACGTGTAGTCGGCGCGTGCCGGATAGACACGCAACATGCTGTTCGGCAGCTGCACGGTGGCAAATGTCGGAACGAGCAGATGGCTGATGTTGCCGATGTAGGGGTTCACATAATCGACGGGTCGCTTGTCCTGTCCCCATGCCGTGTTTACGCCGAGAAGGGCGCATGCCAGCAGGGCGGCAGTTTTCATTCTAAGAAATCTCATAACTGTTTGGTCTTATATAACTTTATTTCAAGGCTTGGTTCTTACGTCTATTCAGTACATTCATTCTTACGCCACAGCGCGTTCCCATGTGGCGTATAATCAATTTTTATATAAAGTTGTGGTTTACCAGCATCTGATTTGTATCTGCAAAATTACAGAAAAAACCGCAATTTTGGTCATCATCACCCCTAAAAATAAGCCAGACGCCACATTATCTCCACATTATCTATATCACGCAAGCGCGCGACAAGGGGAAACAGACAAAGCCCCACCTGTCGACTCAATCCGCGACGAAGCCCAAATGACAAATTGAAAGGGCCCAAATGGCATCGTCACTACGGCCCTTTGGCGTCGTCACTACGGCCCTTTGACGTCGCCACTACGGCCCTTTGGCAAAACCGCGGAGCTTTTAACAGACGTTAAGAAAAGATGTAAGTAAAAACAGGGAAATAACTATTAATTGTAAGGAAAGCCCCTCTCCAACTCTCCCCGCCGGGGAGAGGGCTGGTTTGTTAGCGGTCTTCCCACTGACGTCTGCCTTTTTTTACCTTTTTACCCTTTTACCTTTTTACCTTTAAAAGTCCGGGGAGAGCTGGAGAGGGGCTTTCTTCCCTTCTAATCAACGGCGGCTGCCCTGCCCTCTCCCCGGCGGGGAGAGATGGAGAGGGGCTCCTTTTTTACCTTTACTCCCTTCCCGTTGCTTCTATCAGTGCCTCCCTAAGGTCTTTCCCTATAGCGAGTCCCAGTTTCTTGCGTATATGTATGCGCACGGAGCTAATGTTGTTAGTGTTTTTGTTAAGGATGCCTGCAATCTCCACAATCGTTTTGCCCCCTATTATCAAGCGGCTCACCTCCCGTTCAGTGGGAGTAAAGTTTGGGAATGTCGCCGATATGTCGGCATGCTTCATTTTGCGCAGCGCCACACGCTGTTCGACAGCCCTTATGAGGTTAGCCTCGGTGCGTTCGCCGATATGATCGAAGAAGTCGTTGATGTCGCGGTCGCTCTTTCCCCCACGCCCCAGTTGCAGATAAGCCAGCAACTCGGTCTTGGTCATGCGGAAAGTAGATAGCAGACGGTTTTGCGTCGTGTGGTAGTCGTCGTTCTCCCGTTGCAGGGTCCTTATGCCTCGCCTTATCATGTCGCCGAGCACACAAGTGAATATTTCCACAATAATGAATATCACCACAATCTGACGGCTTATCGCCTTGTCGGTGCAGAGATATGCCGCAACTATCGTGGCGATGCTCATCAGTGCCACGATAGACGGTATATGTCTGACGGCTGCCATGACGAGGTAGATGATAAGTGCAAGCGATATGATCTGGTTAAACACTATGGTCTCTTCAAACCCTGCCGGCCGCTCCATTGCCACGTACACTATGCGGGCGCTTTCGACCAGCTGTGTCACGATGCCAAACGTCGATATGGCGACCCGCAGCGACATGCGTTGCATCAGATAGAGCACAAAAACGGCTCCCGTAGACACCCACAAAAGGGTAGACAGTGTGTACAGCGCGACGTCGCAGCGACCTATCAGTCCGACGATGTGCATCGGTACTCCCAACACCAACACCGACAAGCAGAGCATGAGAAACGTTATAAGGCACAGCCGTTGCTGCCAGTTGTGGCTGCGTTGGTCAAGAAATGAGGTTAGCCGTTGTATGAGTCTCGATTTCATAGTCAATGTGTTATGTTATGCAAAGTTACCCTTTTTTAATCTATTTCACGCCTTTTTACCCCTCTTTTTACTTCCTTTTACGTTTATTTACGGCTGCCGTTTTTTGGTCGAGCGACGTTTTTGAATTAAATTCGCAACCCAAAAGAACAGAATAACAAAACCAATACTCATTATGCAACACAACAACTCAAAGCACACTCGCAACGTCTTTTTCTCAACGTTGTTATTATTCGTGATGCTCATGACAGGCGCCAGCAGCGCATCTGCCGCAACTGAGCGCAAGCCGCAGTTACAACTTTTCAGCACAAAATACACGTCAAGCGGCACAGAAGTGACGCTCCGATTGTGGATGTTCAACTCTAAGGGCAACACCGCGCACTACGGATATAACGTTTGGCTCGACATTGACGACACACCATCATTTAGTCTCAACGGTCTGTGGAAAGACATATCCAACGTAAATAGCGAATCGGAGATGCTTAGAAACCCGCAAAACGTTACGTTGGGAAGTTCCAGGTCTATTGTTCACAAAGGCATAGATGTAGGCACAGCGCAGTTTGGCAATCTTAGGCGAGGCATGACTTACGAGGGACTAAAGCCGTATGAAGCCACATGGTACTGCGTAGATCTTAAGCTCGCCTTCAACAACAAGTTTCCACTCTATGGCCATAAGATAGCTGTTCGCGGTTTGTGGTATGACAACTGTGAGAAGAATAAAGGATATGAAAATATATCTGTCGCACAAACCATCAACGGCTATGTCCGTCCTACCGACATAAGTGTGAAGCCTTCTGGCAACAACTTGGAGTTCTCATGGAAGCAGGAGGGCTACAACACCTATGCGTCTACCGACGGCAAGTGGATTGTGTACAAGCGCGAAGGCGGCAAGTGTGTCAAGGTAGGAGAGAGAGCTGCTAATGAGCACTCGCTCAGCATAGAAAAGAAGCTGTTTAGCTGTAAGGCAAAGTACAACGTTACGTTCCTCCCCAATGCGTTCTCTACGACCGACACTATATGCGGACTTACGTCCAAAATCGCTGCTGCTGGCCATAAGGAAGACGGTGCCGTATGCCAAATGTGTAGGCATAGTTTCTTCCGCTACAAGACTTCTAACAACAGCACATGGAATATTAACAGGTATGATTTTGGTGCCAAAGTGGTGTCGCACAACATCGTGAATGATGAGTGTGTGATAGAGTTTGACGCGCCAATCACCAAAATTCCTAACAGCGTTTTTAATCGTTCTACTTTGGTCGGAGAGCTTCGCATACCTAAGAGCGTCACATCTATTGAAACCAATGCGTTCTATGGTTGCTCCGGGCTCACAGGCGATTTAACATTACCCAACTCCATAACGTCTATTGGGGCAGCAGCTTTCAGGAAATGTTCTGGGTTTAATGGCACCTTGACATTGCCCAATTCATTAACAACTATTGGAACCAATGCGTTCGATGGATGCTCCAAACTCACAGGAAACTTAACATTACCCAACTCCATAACGTCTATTGGGGTAACAGCTTTCATGGATTGTTCTGGGTTTAATGGCACTTTGACATTGCCCAACACTATAACATCTATTGATAGAGGTGTCTTCTTGAGATGTTCAGGACTTACTGGTAACCTGACATTGCCTAACTCGATAAAGTCTATTGAAGACATGGCGTTCTTGGGTTGCACGGGGTTTAATGGCACCTTGACATTGCCCAATTCATTAACAACTATTGGAACCAATGCGTTCGATGGATGCTCCAAACTCACAGGAAACTTAACATTACCCAACTCCATA
>Ga0129313_1000817_pt1 | contig 22634 bp, 20 predicted proteins | sample O1105metagenome_FD_94436 | JGI IMG/M metagenome (GOLD analysis project Ga0129313, IMG submission 94436) | Orangutan group fecal microbial communities from fecal samples from Wisconsin, USA - O1105 metagenome | ecosystem: Host-associated > Mammals > Digestive system > Large intestine > Fecal...
AATTTGAATTTTTATTATAGGTAAGCACACAACAACATCATTATTACTGCTGCTTATTATAATGTATTTAGTCTTATTATCAAAATACTAATTCCCTTGAAACCCGCATGAATAAAACAACTATTTAACTAGTTAACTATATAAAAGGTAACCTATATAAATATTTATATATTTTCTTCTATAAAACCTTGCTATATATTGACTACTGTAATTTTCTTTTTAGAAATATACCTATCTATCAAATACATTATCATAAAAAAATGATGTAGTGATTGTTTTCATCACTACATCATTTAACTTACTATTAAAGATTTTTATCATCTATACTTCCTAAGTATTTATCTATCTCACCAGTTACTGAGCTTACGCATCCTTCTTCAAATGGTGAAATTAAATTAGCATGTTTAACTAGATTTACAAATGACATTGTACCTCCAACATTACATAATCTTAAATAATCTTCCCATGCTTGTTCATGATTATCTTGATCTTTTTTCCAAAATTGAAGAGCACATATTTGAGCTAGTGTATAATCTATATAATAAAATGGACTATTAAATATGTGTGCCTGTTGGAACCACCATCCACCTCTTTCTAAGAAATCACATTCTTCATAATTTTTATGAGGTAGATATTTTTTCTCAATATTTCTCCATGCCTTTTTCCTTTCATCTGGCGTAGCATCTGGATTCTCATATACAAAGTGCTGGAATTCATCTACTGTTACACCATAAGGAATAAATTTAATAGCATCTCCTAAATGAGAGTATTTATATTTAGCTTCTTCATCTTCAAAGAAAAGTTTCATCCATGGCCAAGTGAAAAATTCCATGCTCATTGAGTGAATCTCACAACTCTCATAAGTTGGGAAGTTACATTCTGGAATAGAAATCCATCTACTTCTATAACATTGGAATGCATGACCAGCTTCATGAGTTAATACATCTACATCTCCTGAAGTACCATTAAAATTTGAAAATATAAACGGTGATTGATAGTTTGGTATATAAGTACAGTATCCGCCACCTTGCTTGCCCTTTTTAGTAACTAAATCCATTAAGTCATTTTCTATCATGAAATCAAAAAATTCTTTAGTTTCAGCTGAAAGTTCAGAATACATGTTTTTACCATTATTAACTATCCATTCCGGATTTCCTTTAGGTTTAGCATTTCCAGTTAAAAATTCAAACTTTTCATCATAATATTTAAGTTGATCTAACTCTAACCTTTCTACTTGTCTTTTATATAGTTTATTTGCTATCGGTACTATATAATCTTTTACTTGATCTCTAAATTTACTTACCATTTCTGAATTGTAGTCAGTTCTTAACATTCTCACATATCCAAGTTCTACAAAGTTTTTAAATCCAAGCTTATGTGCTATAGTAGTTCTAACCTTAACCATCTCATCATATAATCTATCTATTTCTGTTTCATTATCTGTAAAGAACTTATACTTAGCTTCACTAGCACGTCTTCTCATATCTCTATCTTCTGACAATATAAATGGAGTTAATCCAGATAAGTTTCTTTCTTCACCTTCAAACATAATTTTAGCTGAAGCTATAAGTTTACTATATTCTGATGATAGTTTATTTTCTAATTGTAAATCCTTTATTACTTCTTTAGAAAATGATTTTATATTATATTCTGCTATACTAAAGAATTGTTTTCCAAATTCTTTTTCTAATTCTAATCTGAATTTACTATTTACAATAACTTTATAAAATTCTGAGTTTATTTCGTTATATAGAGGATCATATTCATCCCAATATTCTCTTTCTTTACTATAAAACTCATCCTCAGTATTTATACTATATCTTATGTTAGCTATAGTACCTAAAGTAACTATTTCATTTCTAATTTCATTAATTTCATTAATAAGCTCTTTAACTTCGATTATGTTGTTACTCTCATTTGTTTTATCTATTAGACCCATTAATTTTTCTTTTATTTTTTCATAATCTGGTCTTTCATATTTAAATTCATTAAATCCCATACATACACCCCCATTTGATAAATAAATTCTACCATTTTAAAAATATTCTGTAAATACATTTTTTGTTTTTTTAAAATTTACATATTAATTCCCCCTATTATATCCATCAGTTTAAAAAAGGAGCGTAGCTACTAACTTATTAAAAAGTTATTTTACCACACTCCCTTTTCCCTATCTAAGATAATTCAATATTATTAAGAATAACACCCCTGGTATACCAAGTATTCCAGCTATAAGTGCTGTTATTGCATTAATAGGTATTACTAGTCCAAAGTTTCCACCTACTAAATTTATTAACCACAATAATATACCCCCAGCTATTCCATTAACAATTAAGTTTAATAGAACCTTTAGTGGCCATGCAAATATTTTACCAATTATAAATATTGCAACTATAGCTATTATAAAAAATATAATGTTTGGCATTTTCATCCCCCTTATAATTAAAATTGTTTTAGTAATCATTAAAATAAAATCTTATGCTTAATTCTTAAATAATTTTATCTATTAATAAATTTATTAGTTATTTTACTTTATATTACCACTTATTGCAATAATTTAATTCTTCTATCATACAATCAACACTCACTGTTATTCCACTTTTCTTTGCTTGGTTTAGAAAATATACATATTTAGCTTTAGCTTCATCTTCTTTATATATAGATATATCTATTAAACTTTTATCACTAACATTATCGAAGCAACTTCTAGCAACTTCAATTTCCGCTATTGAGTCCTGTATTCCTTTGATTATTTCACGCTGCTCAGGTGTATAAATATTTTTAGCTAGTATAGTCTCTATTATTTTATCTCTGTTCATAATAATACCTCCATTATATATACTTAAATATATTTTTGACATATAATGGATGAGATATACTTGTTATTTGAATTGTATGTTATATAAACAGAGTTATTTGTTTCAGGGGAAGTTTTACTCCCATTTTGAAGAGGATGAAGTATTAGAGCTGGTAGTCATCGGATAAAAAAGACTTGTGAAAATATATCAGTTATTCTCACAAGTCTCCTGTATAAATAATTATATTTCTTTTCTACCTTCTAGGGCTTTAGATAAAGTAACTTCATCTGCATATTCTAAATCTCCACCTACTGGAATTCCATGAGCTATTCTTGTAACTTTAACTCCAAAAGGTTTTAATATTTTTGATATATACATGGCAGTTGCTTCACCTTCTATGTTAGGATTTGTTGCAACGATGATTTCCTTTAAATCATTATTTACCCTAGTTATCAATTCTTTTAACTTTATGTCATCTGGTCCTCTACCTTGCATTGGAGATATTGTGCCATGAAGTACATGATATACCCCATTAAATTCCCTAACTTTTTCAATGGTCATTATATCTTTAGGTTGCTCAATTACACATATTGTACTTTTATCTCTGTTAGGATTTGAGCATATAGCACATGGATCGCTATCAGTAAAATTTCCACATATTGAACAATACTTTATTGTACCTCTTGCCTTCACTAATGCATTAGCAAATCCTTCAACCTCATCTTTAGGAAGATTTAAAACATGCAATGTAAGTCTTTGAGCAGTTTTACTCCCTATCCCCGGTAGCTTTCCAAATTCCTCAATTAGTTTTTCTATAGCTATAGGATAAAAATCCAAATTAGTCACCTCTATTAAAACATTCCTGGTATATTAAGTCCACCAGTTAGTTTTCCCATAGATGAATTAGTTTCTTCTTCTGCTTTCTTCAAAGCTTCATTTACAGCTGTTAAAACTAAATCTTGTAACATTTCTACATCATCTGGATCAACTACTTCTGGTTTAATTATTATATCTTTTAATTCTTTTTTACCAGATACTCTTACTGTTACAGCTCCACCACCAACAGATGCTTCAAACTCTTTAGTTTCTAAATCTTTCTGAGCTTCCTCCATTTGTTTTTGTAGCTTTTGTGCTTGCTTCATTAAGTTATTCATATTTCCACCCATTCCTGGAAATCCGCCTTTTGCCATTGTAATACCTCCTAAAAATTATATTTCATTATAACTAGTATATAATATTATATTATAATGTAACCATCAATTTATTAAAACCTTTAAATTTTATTCATCACATATTTCCACTAATGCCTCAGGAAATATATCTGATAGTATTTTTTCTTTATTAACTTCCCTATTTATATTATCATTTTCTATTTCATAAGTAACATGAACCTTCTCATCTAATACCTCTGAGAATATATCATTTATAATCTTTCTATATTCTTCTCTTTCAAGTCTTTGTTTATGAAAATTATATTCCTTTGTAAAGCCGACGGTAATAACTCCATTCTTGAATTTCTGAACTTTTCCCATCATTAACGCTGTAGCTATTACCATATTATTTTTTTGCTTAAGGATATTTTGAATATCTTTAAAAGACTTTCTAATAATTTCAACATTTAGCTTACTTTCTCCTGCTGCAATTGGTAATTCTATATTTTCATTATTAAGCTCTACTGGTTTGCTTGTTTCAACTTTATTTATACTTGGATTTATTTCTGGTCTTATTTCCTTTGCTTCTTTTATTGCACTTTGTACTGTAATATTCGCTGATGCAATTTTATCCTCTAATCTATTCAGTCTAGCTAATATAGTTTCCATGGAGGTATCATATTTTATCTTACACATTTTTATTATTGCTAGTTCTAAATATATTCTAGCCTGCTTTGTACCCTTAGAGCTATCTTCGGCTTCTTGAAGTATACTTATACACCTCATGATTTCCTCTACTCTAATTCTAGTGCTTTGATTTTTTATACTTTCTATGTTTTCAATAGACATATCCAATACATCTTCTAAATTATTACTTACATTTATCATTAATAGATTTCTCATATGAGTAATCAAATCTCTAATTAGTAAGTTAATATCTTTTCCATCCAATATTAATTTATTTACTACTCTTATGCATCCCTCTGTATCTCGATTTATAACATTATCTACTATAGTCACCATGCTGTCATTAGTAGTTATTCCTAACATATCTACTAAATCCTCATATCTAACTATATTGTTTATTGATATAGCTTGATCTAATATGGATAAAGCATCTCTCATTGCTCCATCACACATTCTAGATAATAACCTTAAGCTACCTTCTTCAATGTTTACTGATAATGAATCGGTTATTTGTTTTAACCTTAAAAATATATTTTCACTACTTATTCTCTTAAAATCAAACCGTTGACATCTTGATAATATTGTTATAGGAAGCTTTTGAGGATCAGTAGTTGCTAATATAAAAATTACTCTACTTGGTGGTTCTTCTAATGTCTTAAGAAATGCATTAACTGCACCAATAGATAGCATATGAACCTCATCTATGATAAACACCTTATACTTAGCTTCTTGTGGTGGATATTGAACATCATCTATAATATCCCTTATATTATCAACACTATTGTGAGATGCTGCATCTAGCTCTGTTACATCTATAGCTGTGCCTTGGTTTATACTTTTACACATCTCACATTCATTACATGGTTCACCTTCTATAGGGTTTAAACAATTTATTGCCTTTGCAAGTATTTTTGCTGTTGAAGTTTTACCCGTTCCTCTAGTTCCGCATAGTAAGTATGCATGAGCTATCCTATCGCTTTTTATGGCATTTTTAAGCGTTGTAGTTATATGCTGCTGTCCAACTACGTCGCTAAATAATTTAGGTCTCCACTCTCTATAAAGTGCTTTATATCCCATGTATCCTCACTCCTTACATTAAAATTTCTAAATAAATATATATCTACAATACTTCTTAATTATTTATTCTACTCAAAAATAATTCTTATCTTATCTATTATAATACTTCTCATAGTTATATTCTATATTCTTTACTAACTTATATTAAGTAATCAATTATATATATCTAGTTTTTCTAAAATATTTCAATATAAACTAACTCATTTAATTTATATTTCAAATTAATTATTTAAAAAAGGATAAAAAAAAAGATGTCTTTAACATCTTAAATAAAAAATAAAGTCGTACACCTTGCTTCGATAATCAGTTTATATGCGTTACCTATACAGTTAACTCAAACCAGGTTAATCCACGGCACATGGAAGGTCTCACTTATCGCTGCTTCCTTCCAGACCTGACGAGGTTCATGAGTTTCCATTGCGTGGGACCCAGTTATCAACGCCACTTATATAGGCCAGACCATACAAATTGATACCTCAGCAAGGAATTCAATCCTGCTGTAGCGGATTGCAGGTTACAGGGCACCGCTAACTCCCCATCTAGTACGACATGGCGGAGAGAAGGGGATTTGAACCCCTGATAGAGTTGCCCCTATACACGCTTTCCAGGCGTGCTCCTTCGACCACTCGGACATCTCTCCATATCGTGTATTCATTATTATACTATTTAAAATCATTACTTTCAAGTAAAACTTATTTAAAAATATATTCCAATTGTAGTATAATCTCATTAGGATTAACAAAGTTTTCAATTTAAATTAATAATATATATATACTTATCATAAAATAATATGAATGGAGGTAGTTGTTTATGATTAATTATGAAATTAAAGGTGGTTCCATGCCAGTAGCTATCTGTTACCTAAATAGTGGAGATAAAATTGTCTCTGAATCAGGAGCTATGGGTTGGATGAGTGACAATATAATTATGGACTCTAACATTAAAGGTGGCCTATTTAAAAGTATAGGAAGATCTCTATCAGGCGAAAGCTTATTTTTAAATACCTTTACTTGCTCAGGAAATGTAGGAAAAATAGCATTCCCCTGTTCTGTGCCAGGTAGAATAATGGCTAAAGAGCTCCAATCTAATGAATCTATAATTTGTCAAAAAGGTGCTTTCATGGCAGCTGAAGATTCTGTAAGTCTTAATATTCATTTTAAAAAAAGATTTTCTAGCGGCTTATTTGGTGGCGAGGGTTTTATCCTTCAAAGAATAACCGGTCCTGGAACAGTTCTTTTAGAATTTGATGGTCATGTTGAAGAGCTTAACTTAAATCCTGGAGAAAGAATAAAAGTAGATACCGGCCATGTAGCTGCTTTTGAACCAAGTGTAAATTTTGATATTGAAATGGTTAAGGGACTAAAAAACATATTCTTTGGTGGTGAAGGCTTATTTTTAACAACACTAACAGGCCCCGGAAAAGTATACCTTCAAACTATGCCTCTTCAAAATTTAGCAGGTAAATTGTCTTTTTATCTTAATACCGGTAGCACTAATTTAAGAGATTAAATATCTTTATAGTGCCAAATAAAAATAACCTTTTAGATAATCAATATTTACAAAAAATATCTTATTATCTAAAAGGTTTAATTTTTTAAATATGTGTAATTGTACTATTCTTCCTTCTGTATATTATTATAAGCCCTACAATCCATATAAGTACTCCTATAATACTTACAATTTGAGCTGTTCTAAGCCCAAACATCATTAAGCTGTCTGTTCTAAGTCCTTCTATAAAAAATCTTCCTATAGAATATAGTCCTATATAAGTTAAAAATACAACTCCATTCTTTTTAACCTTGTGTAACATATAGAATAGTATAAAGAACACTACTAAATTCCAAATTGATTCATATAAAAATGTAGGATGATAGTAAGTTCCATTTATATTCATACCACTTTGTATGAACTCCGGAAACTTACTTATAAAAGCTTCTGTTACAGGTCCACCATGTGCCTCTTGATTAAAGAAATTCCCCCATCTTCCAATGGCTTGGGCTAATATAATACATGGTGCTGTCATATCTAGTGCGGATGAAAGCTTTATACTTTTTCTCTTTGTACATATATATACAACTATTACTGCTGCAATTAGTCCTCCATGAATAGCAAGGCCACCTTGTCTAATATTAAATATATCCATCAAATTATCCTTATAATATCCAAACTCGAATAATACATAATAAAGTCTTGCACCAATTATGGAAATTGGAAATGCAATTAAGAATATAGTTAATACATCATCATAATTTATCCCTTTTAATTTACAGGTATATTGACTTAATAAAAGCGCTAACATGGTACCTGAGCATATTACAATTCCGTACCACATAACATCTAATCCAAATATACTTATGGCTACTGGATTCATCTATTCCCCTCCTTAATCCTTTTTATATTATTATAATCTATATAATTAATTATTTGTATTCTTTTAGTAATTCTTCTATAGTATGTTTACATCTCGTTCCCTTACAACTTCCTGTTCCAGCCCCTGTTGCCTTTTTTACGTCTTCAAAAGATTTAGCTCCATCAGCTATTGCCTTCTTTATAGCTGCTCTAGATACTACTTTACAGATACAAACTTTAGTATGTTTATCTAGTACAGCCTGTCTTAATGCCTCCTGTTTTGCTTGTTCTTCCATCTTTACAGTTTCTCCTTTCTCTTTTCTTTGAAAAACTCTTGTAGTAAATTACTACATTCTTCATTATAGAGCCACTTAATATTAACCCAATGATTTAAATTTCCACTTTGAGTAATATTAAATACTGAGCCACATCCACCAGCTCTGGGGTCAAAAGTTCCAATATATAACCTTTTTATTCTGCTTTGAACAATAGCACCAGCACACATAGGACATGGTTCTAATGTAACATACATATCACATTCATTAAGTCTCCAATCTCCTATAGCTTCTGATGCTTTTTTTATTGCAATAATTTCTGCATGGTTAGTAGAATCATTGGTATTTTCCTTTATATTATGACCTGTAGCTATTATTTTATTGTTTTTTACTATTATTGCTCCCACCGGAACTTCATTTTTACTCTTTGCAATTTTAGCTTCAATAATTGCTTGTTGTAAAAAATAATTATCCATAACTTACTCCTCTTTATTATATATAAAAAAAACTTAGTAAAGCAAGCCTTACTAAGTTTTGGTGCGCACGAGAGGAGTCGAACCTCCGGCCTTCCCCTTAGGAGGGGGATGCTCTATCCTGCTGAGCTACGGGCGCATATTACCTAATCTTTATTATAATAATATATTTATTCTTCGTCAATAGATTAATATCTATATTTTACTATGAACCTATTCTCTTAATGTTAATTAATCAACCTATATAAACTATTTAAAAATAATATATCTATAGAATTTATTATTTTCATGATTATATGCACATAATATAAAAAATCTTTTAACTTTATATATTTGTCAGAAAAATAAATGATTTATTGCAGATTTTTATTTGAATCTATGTTAAAATACTAATATATTGTGATTTTGCAACAAAAAATTCAGAGGTGATTTTATAATGAAGAAGATTAACATAACCGAAACAGTTCTAAGAGATGCAAATCAATCTCTTATTGCAACAAGACTTCCTTTTGAAGATTTTGCACCTATTCTTAAAGATTTAGATGATGCAGGATATTATTCATTAGAGTGTTGGGGTGGAGCAACCTTTGACTCTTGCTTAAGATATTTAAATGAGGATCCATGGGAGAGATTAAAGAACATAAAGAAAATAGTTACTAAAACCCCTCTTCAAATGTTATTGCGAGGACAAAATATTTTAGGATATAAACACTATCCAGATGACGTAGTTAGAGAATTTATTAAAATGTCTGTTTATCACGGTATGGATATAATAAGAATATTTGATGCATTAAATGACTTTGCTAATATAGAAGTTGCTATGAATGAAACTATAAAGCAAGGTGCTCATGCACAAGGAACTATAGTTTATACTGTAAGTCCAATTCATGATGTTAAAAACTATACTAAACTGGCAAAACAACTTGAAAATATGGGGGCAAACTCTATTTGTATAAAGGACATGGCTGGCCTTATAATGCCTTCTATAGCATATGACATAGTTAAGAGTATAAAGGAAACTGTTAAAATCCCAGTATTTTTACACTCTCACAGCACAAATGGTATTGCTGAAATGGCTTACTTTAAAGCTGCAGAAGCTGGTGTAGATGGAATTGACTGTTCAATTTCTTCATTCTCTAGTGGTACTGCTCAACCTCCAACAGAATCTATGCATCATGCACTAGAAACTGCTGGATTCGAAACAGGTCTTAATATAGGTACCTTAACTCAAATTAATAATTTCTTTAAACCAGTTAGATCAAAAGTTTTAGAAGATGGATTACTAGATCCAAAGGTATTAACTCCTCAGCCTGAAGGACTTACAAACCAAATACCTGGAGGAATGTTATCTAATATGATTTCTCAACTTAAAGCTCAAAATTCTATTGATAAGCTTGATGCAGTTCTTGCAGAAGTTCCTAAAGTAAGAGAAGACTTAGGATTCCCTCCACTTGTTACTCCAATGAGTCAAATGGTTGGAACTCAAGCTACAGTTAATGTATTAACTGGTGAAAGATATAAAATGGTTCTTAAAGAGGTTAAAGCTTATTGTAGAGGAGAATATGGTAAGGCTCCTGGGGAAATAAATGAAGCAGTTCTTAAAAAAGCTCTTGGAAATGATACTCCTATTGAAGGAAGATATGCTGATACTTTAGAACCAGCATTCCAAAAGACAAAAGAAGAACTGAAAAATATAACAACTAGCGAAGAAGATATTCTTTCTTACTTAGCCTTCCCACAAATAGCCGAAGAGTTCTTTAAAAAGAGAAGTGAAAAGCCATCTAATGATGATATGAGGAAACTAACTAATAGTGAAGTAATATAAAACTTATTTAAATATCTCCAATTAAGATACATTATTATATCTTAATTGGAGATATCTTTATATACCTAATATATTTTCTGTTATAATATCATTATGTTAAATTTAAGATAAATCTGGAGTTGATATTATGATAAAATACTATGATAGAAAAAATAAGACCTATTGTGAAGAAAATGTAGCTGGTGGAGATATACTTAATTTTATGTACAGTAACCCAGTTGCTAAAACTTTTATACCCAAAATTGCAAGTGGAAAATTCTTAAGTAAGCTCTATGGAATGGGCTGCGATAGTAAGTTTAGTAAAAAATATATACACCCCTTTATAGATAGATTCAACATAAATATAGATGAATATGAAAAAAATATAGATGAATATAGCTCCTTTAATGACTTTTTTTATAGAAAACTTTCAAAATACAGTCGTAATATCTGTAAAGATGATGAATCATTTATCTCTCCCTGCGATGGTAAGCTATTAGCTATAGAAAAAATTGATGAGAATTCTAGCTTTACAGTTAAAGGATTTAAATATACCCTTAATGAGTTATTGCAAAATGAAGAATTAAGTAAGAATTATTCTAATGGTACTTGTTTAATATTTAGATTATGCCCAACTGATTATCACAGATTTCACTTTGTTGATTCCGGAACTTGTTCTAAATCCACATTCATAAAGGGTAAATATTACTCAGTTAACCCCGTAGCTCTTGAAAATATAAGTAAGGTTTTTTCAGAAAATAAAAGAGAGTATAGTATTCTAAAAAGTGATAATTTTGATGATGTTATCTACATAGAAGTAGGTGCTACCTTTGTTGGTTCTATTATTCAAACCTACTCCTCATCATCCAAAATTAACCGTGGAGATGAAAAAGGGTATTTTAAGTTTGGTGGCTCAACAGTTATAATTATACTAAAGGAACATATATTAAAATTAGATGAAGATATATGTTATCAAAGCAATTTAGGAGTAGAAACCTCTGTATATATGGGAGAAAAAATAGGAGTAAGAATTTAAATTCTTACTCCTATTTTTATAATCTAAACTTAAGTGTAGTATTATTTAATTTATCTGCATTTTCCTTGTTTTCTATAGCAGTACTTTTTATACTCTCAATATTTCCTACTATATCCATAGTTTTAGATGATATAGATGATACTCCCATAGCTCCCTCTGTAACAGTTACTGATACTTCATCTATGGCAGTAACAATTCCTTCTATAGCTTGATTTAGTACTGCAGCTTCACTGCTAAACTCATTCATAAAGTTGTTGAATTGATCTGCATCTTTTTCGTATAAAGCTCCTTGCTCTATATTTTTATCATAATCATTAATTACTTGTTGTTCTATGAAATTGCTCATGCGCCCAGCACTAAGAGCCAATTCTTCTACAGATTTATTTACTATTTTAACTATTCTTTGTATATCTGCTGCTGTTTTACCAGACTCTTCAGCTAACTTTCTAACTTCATCTGCAACTACAGAGAACCCTCTTCCTGCTTCTCCTGCACGAGCAGCTTCTATTGCAGCATTTAAAGCTAATAAATTAGTTTGTTGAGTTATCTTAAGTATAGAATCAGCTAACTTATCAATCTGCTTAACTTCCTTAGAACTTGTTATAGCAACTTCCAACTCACTTTTTACACTATTATAAATATCATTGGATTTTTCTTTAGAGTCTATAGCACTAGCTTTTATGCCCTGAGCTCTCTTAAGAATATCCTTAGTTATTTCATATCCTTCTAATGCTTCACTAGCTATATTCTGTACACTCTTAATCATTTCAGTAGAAGATGCAGCAATTTCTTGAGAAGTTGCTGATGTTTCTTCTATACCAGATGATACACTTTCAGTTTCAAATAATGTTTCATCTGCTTTAATTTTTAATGACTCTGTAGATTCTTCTACTATATTAGCGTTATTAGTTAATACTTCAGTAGTTGCTGCAATATCTCCAACAACTTCCCTTAACACTTCCCTCATATTTATAATAGATCTATATATAAGACCTATTTCATCCTTAGACTTAATTATAGCTAAATTATCATTAGTTAAATCTAACTTAGCTGTTTTATTAACCAAAGCGGCAACAGTAACTATAGGATTTATAATTACATTTGCCATTACCATTATTATAATAGAACCTATAATAACTATAGCTAATGCTACTAATGCTATTTGTTTAACCATTGCTATTACCGGTTTTCTTATTTCATTACTATTAGCATCTATAACCATAGTCCAATTTGTCCTAGGTACTAATCCAAAAGATGACATTACTTTATTGCCATTTATCCTATATTCTACTGATCCAACTTCTACATTACTTCCCTTCATAGCCTTATCTACTATATCCTTTATTTCAGGTATATCTATTGTTTGCCCAATTTTTTCTTTGTTTGGATGATATATTATATTTCCTTTTTCATCAATTAGATATGCATAACTATTTTCTATCTGTCCAATTTTTATATTTTCAATATAAGTAGAAAAACTCTCAGCATAAACATGTAATGCTATATATCCTACACATTTACTATAGTTATCTTCATCTAATACAGGATACGTAAATACTAAAACTCCTTTATCACCAGCAACGGATTTAATTGTATTACTTATCCACTTACCCCCACTAGAACTAGTACTGTGATAAGAATTATCAACTTCATTAGCTCCAACTAAGGATTCTTCACTATCAGCTACTATATCACCTTCTGGGCTAACTAATGATATTCTGTCTACATGTTTATTACCAGATATATATGACTTAAAGCCTTCATTTATATTTTTAACATCTTCTTTACTATTTTTTTTCTGAGCATAATTTAATAAGATATTAAGATTATCCTTAGAATTTGATAGAGCAAAAGCCTCATTAGTAACTTTATCCATCATAACAGATATGGTTTGTATAGATGATGTAGTTATACCCTCCATATTTTCTGTACTCTGACTTGAAATCGTCTTTGAAGAGTTTATGTACATAATTGTACTAGTTATTATCATTGATACTATTGTAAGACCTATCATACTAATTAATATTTTTCTTTTAACACTAGTTCCTTCAACCTGTAATTTTCCTTCTTTATAAACCTTAGCTGTAGATTTTATACTATTTATATTGTTACTTATATCATTAATTTTATCCTTATCTATTTTGTTACTATTTCTAATTTTTTTACTAATGGAGTTTTTATGTCTAATTGTAATTTTGCTAAATGCATTCTTAATACTTTTGCTTATATTTTGAGATGTACTTTTTAAATTAAATGAACTATGTTTCCTTTTTTTTAAAGTCTTATCAGACTTTCTTTTAATCATAAATATACCCCCATATATTAATAATTTATATAGTAATTATCGTGCGTAAAAATCTATACTAAATACACATTATACATATTATGTAACTAACATTAAATATATTTATCTATAATCAAATTAGTTGAATTATATAATAATTTACATACATAAACTCGTTATATAATTATTATATATGGATTTTCCTACATTTGAAGTCGAAATTTATCATATCCCTCTTATATATTTATATAAAAATAAAAAAGCCATTGCAAATTAACTGCAATGACTAAATATGGCAGGGTGTGTAGGAATCGAACCCGCAATATACGGTCCGTAGCCGTATGTTATATCCATTTAACTAACACCCCAAAAGGTTATTTAAATAACTATTATATAATAACATAGAATCCTCATGATTTCAATAATTATTTTTTGATTTTATTACACCTTATTGAGTCGAAAAAATAAATCGAATTCTTAAGAATCCGATTTTTAAATATATCTTGGCGGAGAAAGAGGGATTTGAACCCTCGCGACGGTTGCCCGACCTACGCCCTTAGCAGGGGCGCCTCTTCAGCCACTTGAGTATTTCTCCAAAAAATAAAAAAATGGCGGAGAGATAGGGATTCGAACCCTAGGTACGCTCACACGTACGCCGGTTTTCAAGACCGGTGCCTTAAACCAACTCGACCATCTCTCCGTAGAATTATTAAAATCATACTCTGATTTTAAATATTTAATTTTCATAGGTTATTTTTAAATGGCGGAGAAAGAGGGATTTGAACCCTCGCGACGGTTACCCGACCTACGCCCTTAGCAGGGGCGCCTCTTCAGCCACTTGAGTATTTCTCCAATTTAAAAATATGGCGGAGAGATAGGGATTCGAACCCTAGGTACGCTCACACGTACGCCGGTTTTCAAGACCGGTGCCTTAAACCAACTCGACCATCTCTCCATTTCCTACAAGGGTTATTCTATCAAGAAATAGCCCTTGTGTCAATATTTTTTTGAAAAACTTTTATATAAATTCTAAATTTTTTTTATCTAGTTATCTTTTCACACCCCATATATGTTCTTAATACCTCTGGTACTGTAACACTACCATCTTCATTTTGATAATTCTCAAGAACTGCAGCTAAAGCTCTTCCTATAGCAACCCCTGAACCATTTACTGTATGAACAAATTTAGGTTTAGCTTTTGGATCATCTTTATATTTTATATTAGCACGTCTTGCTTGGAAATCTTCAAAGTTGCTACAGCTTGATATTTCTACATACTTATTATAACTTGGCATCCAAACCTCAATATCATATTTTAAAGCAGCAGTAAACCCTAAATCTCCTCTGCATATTTTTACAATCCTATATGGAAGTCCTAATCCTTGTAACACACTTTCTGCATCTTGAACTAATTTATTAAGTTCATCATATGATTCTTCTTCTTTTGTAAATTTAACTAATTCTACTTTATTAAACTGGTGCTGCCTAATTAATCCTCTAGTATCTCTTCCAGCAGATCCAGCTTCTGACCTAAAGCATGCACTATATGCTGCATATTTTATCGGAAGTTTATCTCCTTCAAGGATTTCATCTCTGTAAATATTAGTTACAGGTACTTCTGCTGTAGGTATTAAAAAATAATCTGTATCACTAACTTTAAAGGCATCTTCTTCAAACTTAGGTAACTGACCTGTTCCAGTCATGCTATTTCTATTTACCATATATGGGGGAAGTATTTCATCATATCCATTTCTACCAGTGTGAGTATCTAAAAAATAATTTATTAATGATCTTTCTAATCTTGCTCCAAGTCCCTTATAAACAGTAAATCTAGACCCTGTAATTTTTCCAGCTCTTTCAAAATCCAATAAATTGTTTTCTGTACCTATAGTCCAGTGTTCTTTAGGATTAAAATCAAACTTTCTTATCTCTCCCCACTTTTTAATTTCAACATTATCCTCATCATCACTACCATTTGGAACTGAATCATGAGGTATATTAGGTATCCTCATCATTATATATTCTATTCTTTGATCTATTTCATTTAAGTCCACATCATAGTTTTTTATTGTATCTGAAAGTTGTTTCATTTCCTTCATAGTTTCTGATACATCTATACCTTGTTTTTTTAACTTAGGAATTTCTGCAGAAGTTTTATTTCTTTTATTTTTTAATTCTTCTACTTCTATTAATATATTACGTCTCTTTTGGTCAAGCTCTACAACTTCATCTATAAGCGATAAATCAAAACTCTCTCCTCTATTTTCCATTTTAACTTTAATTTCATCTGGATTATTTCTTATTTTCTTTAAGTCTATCATTGTTATTCCTCCTACCCTTTTCTTATAAATATATTTTGATATAAATAAAAAGCCTTCCACCCCACCTAAGGGACGAAAGACTCCGTGTTACCACCCTAATTGAATAAAATTAATTATTCCACTCGCAAATTTAACGACAAACTTAATGCCGTACTGCTCATCACAGTCCCTCAGAGGCGGATTCGTAATAATATATATATCAGTTTACACCAAACACTGACTCTCTTACATATATAATTAGTACTACTATTCTCTTCAACGGTTTATAATTTATTTCATTAAATATATGTCTATATTATTCCCTAACATATTTTTTGTCAATATTAATATTAATTTTTGTAGGCATATTTAGTACATACTATATCTACACCTGTATTAAGTATATTCTTACATATAACATCTCCTTCTGATGTCTGTGGTCCTACATATATTCTACTTAGACACTTAGAGCATTCAAGCCATAAACTTTTATCTATAGGTTCGCTACTCTTTACTGAAACTACCCTACGCTCTGCAGATCCTTTTACTCTCACTATAGTTGTTAATATATCCTTATCCTTCACTTTTTATTACCTCACATTTCATCAAATTCTTTTATTCTTGATAATAAAATGGTTGAATCCTTTGAATTATTAACCACTTCTGTAACTCTTTTATCCATTTCTCTTGCCAAAATTTCAATTATTTTATCCTTGCAGTAACACCCATCACAACTTCCAAATCCCGCTCCTGTTCTCCTTTTTACCCCGGTTACTGTTCTAGCTCCTAAAGGTCTTCTAATAGAGTCTACAATCTCACCTTCGCTAACTTTTTCACACTGACATATAATACGTCCATACTTACTGTCTAATTTAATAATTTTATTTCTTTCTTCATTTGATAGATTTTTAAATCTAAAATATTCTCTTCTCTTATCATTAAAATCCTTTTTAAATTTACAATTTAACTTTTCAACTACTATTTTTGATATGTTCAAAGCTAAATATGGTGTTATTGTAACCTTAGCATAATGATTAACCTTAATATTTATATATCCACTATTAATAATATCATCTTGTATAATAATAGGTTCATCAAAAAGGCGCCAATCTCTTACTACTTTTATATCATTTTCACTAATTTCTTTAGTAAGGGGTTTTATCTTTTCAATAACTTTATCATAGTGAACATTTTTATAGTTACTATAAGCCCCTATTGTTTCATTGTTAATTGTAGGTCTTATATATATTCTTTCATTTTCTCTTACATCAAAAATTATGTTAGAATATAACTTTTCATAAGGCTTATCAATAACCACATATTTCATATATTTCCCTTTATCATCTTCTTTATTATTCTCATTAACTAATTGTAGATTTTTATCTTTAGTTGTATCAATAACTATCTTACAAGTAAATTTATTTTTACTTGTTTTTATCTTGAATCCTTTATTTATACTATTTATAGATTCAACCTCTTCTTGTAATCTAAAGTTAACTCCATTATCAAAAGCAATTTCACCATAAGCTAAAGCTAAATCATATGAGCTTATTACTCCTGTATTAGGTATATATATTGATTTTATTATATTTCCTTCTATATTAGGTTCATACTCCAATATTTCTTTTCCTATAAGAAGTTTTACATCATCTATTTTTTTTGCTTTAGCTCTTTCATACATTTTATCAATACTTATAGCCTGAATTTCATTTCTTGCTATATATAAGGTTCCACACCTATTATATGGAACTTTAAATCTTAATGCATACTCCTCCATTAATAAATTGCCTTTTCTAATTAGCTTAGATGATAATTCATCCTCACATTCTAGTCCATCATATATTGTTGCTGTGTTTATAGAAGGTGTATCATTACATATATCATAATCTTTTTCTATAACTGCAATATTAAGGTTATATTTTGACAATTCATAAGCTATAGCACAACCTATAATTCCTCCACCTAATATCAATACATCATAATCCATAATTTCCTCCACCTATGCATGTTATTACTACTTTATATAAATTATTCTAGCCACTCTATCTTCCATTTTACTACGAAAGCTCTAGAGCAGCTAGTCATGTTATTTATATAAATTTATTTTGATAATTCGTCAATTAATTTTCCTATTTGATTTATATACTCACCATACTTTGCCCAGTCTCCATTTTTTTGAGATTCAATAGCATTTGTATATGCTTCTTTTAATTTTCCTAAATAATCGGAATTTAAATTTCCTTCTTGTTTATTATTTTCTATACCTTCATTATTAGAGTTATTGTTATTTCCCTCAGCCTCTAGATTAAACATCTTAGTAATAGCAGTTCCTATATCTTTTTCAAGTATTAGTTTATCTCCGTAACCAACTATGACATTTTTCATTTCAGGTATGCTATTTTCACCAGAAGCTCTCAAATAAAGAGGTTCTACATATAACAAGGAGTTTCCTATTGGTATTATTAAAACTTCTCCAAATTGAACCTGAGAACCCTTAGTGTCCCAAAGTGATAATTGTTTAGATATTTCTGGATCCTGGTTTATTTTTTGTTTAAATAACATTGGGCTATATATTGTTCCTCCAGTTGGAAATTTATATAAAAACATTTTTCCATAATTATCTCCATCCATTCTAACACCAAACATACCTACCATATTATCTCTATCTTTTGTATTAAAATACTCTAAAATAACCATCTCTTCTTTATCTTCTCCAGCTAATTTAGTAGTAACATATGAAGCTTCGGATTTTACTTCATCACCTTCAATTGTAGCTACATCACTAGCTATAGACCATATATCATCTCCATTGTAGAAAACTCCAGGATCTGAAACATGGTACTTAGACAACATTTCACTCTGAATTGCAAATAAATCTTGAGGATATTTAAAGTGAGCTTTAATTTCATCTGGTAAAGTACTTAAGTCTGTAAATAGCTTAGGAAATATCTTAGCATAGGTTGCAACTATAGGATCTGTATTATCTGTTATATAAAACTTTGTTGTTCCATCATATGCATCAATTATAACTTTAACTGAATTTCTAATATAATTTATATCTCCCATAGGTTGTGAAAATGGGAACTTGTCGCTTACAGTATATGCATCTATAATCCAATAAAGCCTATCATTGTTTATAACTACATATGGGTCTTCATCATATCTTAAAAAAGGTGCAACTTTATTAACTCTTTCTACTATATTTCTATGAAGTAGAATTTTACTATCACTAGTTATATCTTGGGATAATAAAAATTTACTATTTTGTTCTTTAATAGCAAATATAATTCTGTTTAGATAACTCATGGATATACCAGCATTACCGTCATAATTATTAGTAGCATTTTCCCCACCTATTGGATAATCAATTTCTCCAAGCTTTGTATTTACTATACTATAATCATTAGTGTTCTCACCAAAATATATCCTTGGATTCTCTAATGAAATATCCGTTTCATTTTCAATAGGTATATTGCTCATAATAAAATCAGGTTGTCCTTCACTTGTTACCGAGTTAACCTTACTCATAACAACCCCATATCCATGGGTATACGATAAATGTCTATTTTGCCAAGTAATAGAATTTTCATCTAACTTTTCAAAATCAATTTCTCTCGGTGCTATAAATACTTGATTATAGTTTCCATTAATATTATATCTATCAATATCTATATCATTAAACTTATAATAATATCTTATATATTGAAATTGATTATAAAATTCTAAAGCAGGTCGATATGCATTAACCTTAATATTTTCAATTATATCTTTATTTTGTTTTATACCTGTAGCATCTAAATCATTCTTTATTTCAAAATTATTTTCATCTATTTCATCAATGTTATAAGCCATATTAGTATACTCAATATTCTTGGATATATAAGGTTTTTCCAATGTTTTTTCATTGGAGTTAACAATAAATTGTTGAACAACTCCTGCTGCAACACTTTCCCCAATCATCAGTACAAATACTACTATTACTGAAAATATTATTGGTTTAACTTTTTTAAACAATATACTTAAGAATATTAATACAGCAAAAATAATTGAAACTATGGAAATCACTTTATAAAATTTTAAAGATACGTTTACATCTGTATAACTTGCTCCAAAAACTATACCCCTAGGAGAATATGCTAAGTTCCATCCTTTTATCATATATCCTAAAGATATAACTAACATAAGTAATGCAGCTATCACTGCAAGTTGTTTTCCTGCAAAACTTGTTATACCACTAGTCATAGATTTAAAATTTACAACCTTATCTGATCTATCAAAGTGATTATTAATCTTATCCTTAACATTTAAAATAATATAAATTATAAAAGTAGCTATTACAAGTAAAACTAATAATGAAATCATACTACTATATAAAGATTGTATTAAGGGTAACTTAAATGTAAAAAATGATATATCCTTATCAAATATAGGATCATTAACATTAAACTTTGTAGAGTTGGTAAATTCTAATATTTTGTACCAATATATATTTGCAAAACTAAAAGAAAAGAATAAAGATATAATAAAATTTATTCCTAAAAAGATTTTAAACCTTTTTTTCTCTTTAACTTTATCAATTTCTACTATCTCTTTTAACTTTCTAATATTAGGTATTAAACTTTTATAATATAATGTTATTCCAATAAATATTACTAAAAATGTGGGAACCATTAGTTTCATTATAGATAATAACTTAGTAAAATATATAGAAATATATCCCAATTCACTGAACCATTGATAGTCAACTATTATATTTATTCCAGCAACAGTGAAAAGTAATATAATTATTATGATAGAAACTATACTCCCCATAGCTTTCTTCTTCAAAATATTTACACCCCTTTTTATAATTCTTTAATCAAAAATCCTTTTTTATTTAATTCCTCTACTATATTTGATAAAACTCTATCATTTTCACATATTATTGTATGAAGATGAACTCCATTTGTTAATGCGCTTAAAGGTTCAGCTTCATACTGCTTAAAATTACTATAAAAATTTTCAATATCCATCATATTTTTAAGCATAAGCATAGCTCTTATTTCTCCATAAAGAGGATGTTCAACTATTACATCTTCTACAATTGCACCATATTTAACAATAGTCTCAAGTTCATTTTTTACTTCTTCCCTTCCATGATTAACAGCTATAACTTTCTTTATGCTATTGATATTTTCCTTTAAAGCCATATATCCTTTCGGCGTAGATATTATATCTACCCCTTCAGCTCTTATAATAGCTATATCCTTAACTATAATTTGACGAGTAACTTCAAACATTTCTGCTAATATCTGACCTTTTACAGGTTCTTGAGATTGTATTAATAGATTCTTTATTTTTTCTCTTCTCTTTGCGCTTGTCATAATCCCCTCCATGTATAAACATATATTATTTAAATAATAGTATATCATATACCCATGTATATTATTGTATTTTTTCTTTCATTATTAAATATTTATTTACTTATATTAATTATATGTATTAATTTCTATCATCATACTTTCGTAAAATATCTAGCCATTTATTTTGTATTTTATAATTATGATGATTTCTTATAATATTCAAAAATTCTTTATCATATCCTTTTTCTTTTAAAATTTTATAACCTTCTTCTCCATGATTATAGAATATATATATCTTAGAATTTCTATCACTATATTTTTTTATTTTTGTTTTTGTAATGTTATTTAATAAGACTAAAATAGATTTATCTATTACATTTAGAGGAGTATTAATTTTACCGACATCATGTAATATAGCTGATTTTACAATTTCTTTATGATTAAGATTATTCTTTTTAATTTCTTCTTCAGATTCATTTGTATATATATCTCTAGCTACATTAACTGAATGTTTCAAATCATAAACCGGGAGTTTATACAGTAATTTTTTTTCATTCTCATCTAAATAATTATTAATAAACTCCATATCTTTTTTAGTTATTTTTGCAAATACACAATTAATAAATTGTTTAACTCTATTCATACTAATTACACCATCTTTGCAATGAATTTTTTTAATTACTTTACATTATTATATACTTAATTAAAACAATAATATAATAGTTAATTAAGTAATATAAATATAAAAAAAAAGCAATCTATTTAGATTGCTTTTGGTGGAGATAAAGGGATTCGAACCCTTGACCCCCTGCGTGCAAGGCAGGTGCTCTCCCAGCTGAGCTATACCCCCAAATATGGTGGACCTTCAGGGACTCGAACCCCGGACCTACCGGTTATGAGCCGGTTGCTCTAACCAACTGAGCTAAAGATCCAAATGACCTGGCAACAACCTACCCTCCCACACAGCTTCCCGTGCAGTACTATCGGCCTCTTGATGCTTAACCTTCGTGTTCGGTATGGGAACGGGTGTATCCATCAAAAGCATAATTACCAGATTA
>Ga0129313_1000818_pt1 | contig 22625 bp, 17 predicted proteins | sample O1105metagenome_FD_94436 | JGI IMG/M metagenome (GOLD analysis project Ga0129313, IMG submission 94436) | Orangutan group fecal microbial communities from fecal samples from Wisconsin, USA - O1105 metagenome | ecosystem: Host-associated > Mammals > Digestive system > Large intestine > Fecal...
AAGTTTGAGCTATGCTCTTTTTTCGCTGACTTGTTAAGTCATTTATTTGATAGATTTCTCTATCGGAATTAACTGGTTTTACCTTTTTCTCTGTTTAATTTTCAAAGACCATTTGGTTTTCATCAATCTACTGACTGACTACTTTTTAAATTTTATCACCATCATTTTGTTATGTCAATAACTTTTTAAACTTTTTTAAAACTTTTTTTCTTTAAATCCATCTTTAAAGTTATCTAGATTTGAACTTTGAAGTTCGCATCACTTAGTGACGAGATTTATAATATCATAGGGTTGGCTTTCACTTCTTAGCCTATGTGATTATATATATAAATTATCCTTTATTTTCTCTAAATTTCTTATTTTTTCTCTAATTTACATGCATTGATACACTTGGTTAAGTTTTTTAATTTATTTATGATATGGCCTATTTTACTAATTAATTATATGTTTTTCATCAGTAAAATCTTATAAACCACTCCGAGTATATAGATTTAGAATAAATAGTTACCTATATAAATTGAAAACTAGTTATATATATAACTAGTTAAATAGTTGTTCTATCCATGCGGGTTTCAAGGAAATTTCCTATTTGTATAACCAGATTACAATAGATATTAAAATGTGAAGTACAATAGTGTGTCATTATTACTTATAACTAACCTAACAAGCTAATATAATCTTCTTATAGTAAGCTTTACAAATCAATTGACATTATGATTTAAAAAGTAAATTCCTAGAAAACAGTAAATCAAAACTGCGTTCTAGGAATATATCTTTCTATTATTAGGTTAATATAAAGTATTATAGATATATATTTTTTTTAATAATGTTCTATTACTTTAAATTCTTAACCACTTCTTTAAACCTATTTCCTCTAATCTCAAAGTTTTCAAACATATCAAAACTTGTGCATGCCGGAGCTAATGCAACTATGTCTCCACTTACTGATATCTCTACTGCTTTATTTACAGCTTCTTCTAACGTATCAACCATATGAATATCAACATGGATACCTTTTTCATTTTTTAATTTATCAAAAACTTTTTTAATTTGTTCCTTAGCTTCCCCAAGCAGGATCAATGATTTTATATATGGATATCCTTCATATGCTAATGGATCAAAAGGAACTTTTTTATCACGTCCTCCAGCAATTAATACTACCGGTTTTTCAAAAGCTTTTATACCTGCTAATGTTCTAGTAGGACTTGACGCTATAGAATTATTATAATATTCTACATCTCTATAGCTTCTTACAAATTCATTTCTATGTTCTACACCTTTAAAAGTAATTGCGACTTCTCTCATATACTTTACATCCACATCATCCACTATCAGAGCGAAGGCTGCCAATAAATTTTCTATATTATACATACCTTTAAGCAATACTTCACTTTTATTACATACCTTTTTACCTCTAGCAAAAAGAACTCCATCTTTATAATACGCTCCATTTTCTATAACACTATTCCTACTAAAAGTATAAAGACGCCCATTTTCTTCCCCTTTAATATTTCTTGTAACATCATTATCTTCATTTAACACCAACAGGTTATCTTTATTTTGATATTTAAATATATTCTTTTTGGAATCTATATATTCTTGTAAATCTATATGCATATCTAAATGATTAGGTGATAAATTTGTAATTAAAGCTACTTCTGGAGATGTATCCATAGTCATAAGTTGAAAACTTGATAACTCAAGAACAACCTTATCATCTGGTGATATTTCTTCTATTTTTGTGAATAATGGGGTACCTATATTCCCTCCAACCCAAGTTTTGAAACCAGCCGCACTTAAAATACTATATACTAAAGATGTAGTTGTTGTTTTTCCGTCGCTTCCTGTTATACCGTATATTTTAGCAGGACAATATCTTAAAAACTCCTCCATCTCGGATGTTATATATGCACCTTCATTTTTGGCTATAGTTAATTCTTTACTATCAATTCTCATAGATGGGGTTTTAAAGATAACATCAAAACCATGCAAATTAGATAGATATCCTTCTCCCAATTCAAATTTAACTCCTTTGCATTGATACTTGTCTACAACTTCTTTAAGTTTTTCTATATTCTTTTTATCAAATGCAGTTACTTTAGCTCCTAAACCAACAAGGAAATCTATAAGTGGTATATTGCTTACCCCTATTCCTACTACTGCTACATTTTTATCCTTAATAAACTTCTTAAACTCACTAAAATTTCTTTTCATTCTTATTCCTCCAGTACCGCCATATATTAGCTTACTTCTATACTATAATTATATCACTACATCAGACTTAAAAAAACTCTATGAAAAATACTTATTCTATTTATTGCAAAAGTTCCCCTATTTTCTTTATTTTCGCCTATTTTCCCCTTCAATTCACTAACTTTCCAATGTTTTTTCAATTTAATTTATTATTTTTTTAAAAAAGCTATTGCTATGAGTTTTTTAATATGATATAATCTGTCTGTGCCGTAAGTAAAGGTGTTAAAACTTTTCCCCAAAGGTTTAACATTGCACATAACATATCCCCATGATTAAACCCTATTTTTTACCGGATGCAAATCCGGTTATTTTTTTATCCATTTATATAAATCTCCATTAATAAACCTTTAAATACAATATTCATTTAAATTTTAGACTACAATACATTTTTTAAACACCCTTAATTTATCATACCAATATATTTTTACTTTACATATTCAACTTGCTATATTCTTTACTATAAAATAACTCCAAGCAAATTAATGCCTAGAGCTATTTTAAATCTATATAGACTTCTATTAAAATTCCATTTTTTCTTCTATATAAGACACTAGATTACTTATTGGCATTCTTACTTGTTCCATAGTATCTCTATCCCTTACTGTAACACTCTCATCTTCTATAGTATCAAAGTCAATAGTAATACAGAATGGTGTTCCTATTTCATCTTCTCTTCTATATCTCTTTCCTATACTTCCAGCCTCATCATAATCCACATTAAACTTTTTAGATAATATTCCATATACATCAAGAGCCTTTTCACTTAATTTCTTACTAAGTGGAAGTACCGCAGCCTTAAATGGTGCTAATGCTGGATGAAGATGCATCACTGCTCTAACATCTCCACCTTCTAGTTCTTCTTCATCATAAGCTTCACACAAGAATGCTAATGCAACTCTATCAGCTCCTAATGATGGTTCTATACAGTATGGTACATATTTCTCATTAGTAGTTGGATCTAGATAAGATAGCTCTTCTCCTGAATGTTCCATGTGTCTTTTTAAGTCATAGTCTGTTCTATCAGCTATTCCCCAAAGTTCACCCCATCCAAATGGGAATAAAAACTCTATGTCACAAGTAGCATTACTGTAGAATGATAGTTCTTCTTTTTCATGATCTCTAAACCTTAGATTTTCCTTACCCATTCCTAAGTTAAATAAGAAATTCTTACAATATTCCTTCCAATATTCAAACCACTCTAAGTCAGTTCCTGGCTTACAGAAAAATTCAAGTTCCATTTGCTCAAACTCCCTTGTTCTAAAGGTAAAGTTACCTGGAGTAATTTCATTCCTGAAAGATTTACCTATTTGAGCTATTCCAAAAGGTACTTTCTTTCTTGATGTTCTTTGAGCATTTTTAAAGTTTACAAAAATACCTTGAGCTGTTTCTGGTCTTAAATATATTTCATTTTTACTGTCTTCAGTTATGCCTTGGAAAGTTTTAAACATAAGATTAAACTTTCTTATATCTGTATAATTCATTTTCCCACACTTTGGACAAACCACATTATGTTTTTCAATATATTCTTTATACTCTTCATTAGTCCATCCATCAGCTACAGCTACTTCTGCGCCTTCTGAAACCATATGATCTTCAACTAACTTATCAGCTCTAAATCTAGCCTTACATTCTTTGCAATCCATTAATGGATCAGAGAATCCACCTACATGACCTGTTGCTACCCAAACTTCTGGATTCATCAATATTGCACAATCCAAACCTATATTGTAAGGATTTTCTTGAACAAACTTTTTCCACCATGCTTTTTTAACGTTATTTTTAAATTCCACACCTAAAGGACCATAATCCCATGAATTCGCAAGTCCTCCATAAATTTCAGACCCAGAAAATATAAATCCTCTATTTTTACATAAAGCTACCATTTTATCCATAGTTAATTGTTTTGCCATGTTCATTACCTCCATCAATGTTTTTATTATTAATTGCAATTTACAAATTAATATTTGTAAATAAAAAAACTTTAACCAATTAAGGGACGAAATTAATCCGCGGTTCCACCCTTATTAGCTAAAGCTCATCTTTAAAATTTATCACTAACTCAAAAGCTCCCTTCATAATATTGATTTAATGATTTACACCCACCATCATCTCTCTTTAAAATCTTTATTACTACTTTTCTTTATCATCGTTATTATTCAGTTTTTAATATTATTATCCTCACATCATATTATAATTCAAAATAAAATTAAAATATTATTTTGTTATATTGTTTACTATAACAAAATAAGCCGACTTAAAAGCCCGCCGTAAGTTATCTTATAAAAAATGGCTCCGCGAAGAGGATTCGAACCTCCAACCTATCGGTTAACAGCCGAGTGCTCCACCGTTGAGCTATCGCGGAATATTTAATTCATATCTAGATTATAGCATATTTAATGTAAATTTCAACACTATTTTATAAAATTTAAAAAATAATTTCTTTTGCTTACATTATATGAATACTTTAATATTTTATCCAAAAATCTTTTTAATATGCAATAATTATTTAATATCTCTTTAATTATATTATATATTAAATTAGCACCTTAACATTTTACCCAAAAATTATTTTAATATGTAATAATTTTTGGGTAAAATTAATTTTAAAATTATATATTATTGTAGAGGTTTCATTGTTGGGAATAGTATAACATCCCTGATGGATACTGAATCAGTTAAGAACATTACTATTCTATCTATACCAATTCCAAGTCCACCTGTTGGAGGCATTCCTACCTCAAGAGCACTCATGAATTCCTCATCAATTAGATAAGCCTCATCATCTCCAAGCTCTCTTTCTTTTGCTTGTTGTTCAAATCTTTGTCTTTGAACTATAGGATCATTTAGTTCTGAATAAGCATTACAAACTTCTCTACCATAAACAAATCCTTCAAATCTCTCAGTAAATGCTTCATTTCCACGTTTTTTCTTAGTTAATGGTGATATTTCTACTGGATAATCACAAAGGAATGTTGGTTGAATTAAATGTTCTTCGGCATATTCTTCAAATAAACCATTTAATATATCTGCCTTTGTACAATCTTTTAATTCCTTTATAAATTCTAAATGTTTTTCTTTTGCAATTTGTCTAGCTTCTTCATCTGTCTTAATTTCATTGAAGTCTACACCTGCATATTCCTTTACAGCATCAATCATAGTAATTCTTCTCCATGGTGGTGTAAAGTCTATTTCAGTTCCTTGATAATTTACTTTAGTGCTACCATGAACCTTCTCACAAGCATATGCAACTAATTCTTCTGTTATTTTCATCATATCGTTATAATCAGCATAAGCTTCATATAATTCTATCATTGTAAATTCCGGATTGTGTCTTATACTCATTCCTTCATTTCTGAAGTTTTTACCCATATCATATACTTTTTCAAGTCCACCAACTATACATCTTTTTAAGTATAACTCGGTAGCAATTCTTAAATACATATCTATATCTAAGGTATTATGATGAGTTACGAATGGTCTTGCAGCTGCTCCTCCAGCTATAGGAGATAAAATAGGAGTCTCCACTTCTAAGTATCCTCTATTATCTAAGAATTCTCTTACAGCTTTTATAATTTTTATTCTATTAATAAAAGTATCCCTTACATCTTTATTCATTACTAGGTCTACTTCTCTTTGTCTATATTTTAAATCTGGATTTTTAAGTCCATGCCATTTTTCTGGAAGTGGTTTTAATGATTTAGAAATTAAAGTTACTTTGCTAGCTTTAACAGAAGTTTCTCCTGTCTTTGTTACAAATGGTATACCCGTAACTTCTAAAAAATCACCTATATCAAAAGTTTTTGCATCTTTAAACTGTTCTTCTCCAACCCTATCAAGTCTTATATATACTTGCATTTTACCAGATCTATCATGAATATCGCAGAATCCAGCTTTTCCTTGAATTCTTTTAGACATAAGTCTTCCTGCAATTGTAACTTCTGTTTCTTGAAGTTCTTCATAGCTATCCTTTATTTCTTGAGCCTCATGAGTTCTTTCAACCTTATATACGTCAAAAGGGTCTTTTCCTTGGGCTTGAAGATCAGCTAGTTTTTGTCTTCTTATCATTACTTGTTCATTATATTCAGCTTCTTGAGCTTGTAATTGTTCATTATCTACTACAATTTCTTGTGAATTATCATTGTTAACTTCTGTAGCCATAGACCATTCCTCCTAGTTTTTCATTTATGATTATCTATTAATTTCCAATACTTTATACTTGTTAATTCCATCTGGAGTTGATACTTCTATAATGTCTCCTGTTCTTTTCCCCATAAGCGCATTTCCAACAGGGGACTCATCTGAAATTTTATTTTCATAAGGATCTACTTCAGCAGAACCAACAAGATAAAATTCTATTTCTTCATCAAATTCATAATCAAACACTTTTACACTTGTTCCTATACTAACCATATCTTTAGGAATTTCACTTTCATCTACCACAGATGCATTTCTTAGCATATTTTCAAGTTGAATAATTCTTCCTTCAACAAATGCTTGCTCATTCTTTGCTTCGTCATACTCTGAATTTTCACTTAAATCTCCATATCCTAAAGCAACCTTTATCTTTTCTGTTATTTCCTTTCTCTTAACTGTTTTTAAGTACTCTAGCTCATCTTCAAGCTTCTTTATTCCTTCGTAAGTCATCACGTATTTTTTAGCTTCGCTCATTTTTCTCTCCCCTTCAATCTTACTAAATAATTCTATATCATTATAAATACTCAATTGTATCATATATAGTCTCTATAATCTTTGATTAATTATAAAACAGCTGCAATCCCTTGTCAATGAAGGTATATTTATATTAAAAATACCACTTTTCATAATTTAATTTATATTTTTCTAATAAATCATACATTTCATCATAGGATATAGCAGAGTTGATTTTATCTTTAATTTCGGTACAATTCCTTAATCCCTTAATATACCATGCTATATGTTTTCTCATTTCTCTTACAGCCTTATTTTCATCAAAGAACTTTACGGCTCTATTCAAATGAGTCATGCACATATCTATTCTTTCTACATCAGTAGGCCTCACTATATCATTTCCATCAATTCCTTGTTTTATCTCTTTAAATATCCAAGGATTTCCCATAGCACCTCTCGCTACCATTATACCATCACAATTAGTTTGTTTCCTCATATTTATAGCATCTTCTGCCTCGAAAATATCACCATTTCCAATGACAGGTATAGAAACAGCTTCCTTTACTTGCTTTATTATATCCCAATCCGCCTTACCTTCATACATTTGCTCTCTAGTTCTTCCATGCACCGTTATAGCATCTACTCCTGCATCTTCTAAATATTTAGCAAACTCCACAGCATTTATGTTATTTGAATCAAAACCCTTTCTAAACTTTACTGTAATAGGCTTATTTGTAGACTTCTTCATTTCTTTAACAATTTCGCCAGCAAGCTTAGGATTTTTCATCAAAGCAGAACCTTCTCCATTTTTAACTATCTTTGGTACTGGACATCCCATGTTTACATCTATAATAGCAACTCCATCCATACCTTGAATAGACTCACAAGCAAATGACATTATCTTTGGCTCACTTCCAAATATCTGTAATGCAACCGGCTTTTCTTCATCACTTATTCTCATAAGGGTTCCGGTATTTTTACTATTATAATATAACCCTTTTGCACTAACCATTTCTGTATAAACTAGTCCACATCCCATTTCTTTACATATACCTCTATATGCTATATCAGTAACTCCTGCCATAGGAGCTAGAAATACAGGATTTTCGAAGCTTATATTTGAAATTTTCATTCTATCACCTATTCTCTGTTCTTCTCGTATATAATTCTAAGTCCTTCTAAAGTTAAGAATGGTTCAACTTTATCTATAGATTTTGATCCCTCAGCTATAAGATTAGCAAGACCTCCTGTAGCTATTACCATAGGATTTTCCTCACCTAATGCTATCATTTCCTCTTTAATTTTACTTACGATAAAATCAACTTGACCTATATAACCATATACAATACCTGCTTGCATACTAGCTACTGTATTTTTGCAAATAACTGTTTCTGGTTTTATAAGCTCTACTCTTGGAAGTTTAGCAGCTCTTTGGAATAAAGCATCTGAGGATATTTTTATACCTGGCGATATAGTTCCGCCTATATAATCTCCATTAGCAGCTACTGCACAAAAAGTAGTCGCAGTACCAAAATCTATAATAACTAATGGTTTTTTATACATTTCATGAGCTGCTACTGCATTAACTATTCTATCTGCTCCTACTTCTTTAGGATTATCATATTTTATATTTATTCCAGTTTTTATTCCCGGCCCTACTACTAGAGGTTTTTTGTTAAAAAACTTTCTAACCATATGTTCTAGGGAATACATTATATTGGGAACTACTGATGAAATAATAACTCCTGATATATCACTAACCTCTAGCTTGTTGTAAGCAAAAAGCTGTGCTACTTCTATCATATATTCATCAGAAGTTTTTCTATTATCTGTAGATAATCTCCACTCAACTATTAATTCCTCATTCTTATAAATACCTAATACTATATTAGTATTTCCTACGTCTAATACGAATATCATAATCATGTCACCTCTATATAATTAAAAGCAGCTTTTAAGCTGCTTTTTAAATGTTCCTAATTATTATAACACATTTAACACTTTAACTATATAATTTAATTAACTTTTTTAAGTTAATACTACTTAATGTGTTAATGAATTTTATGTAATACCACTCTAGACTACTCTATTATGTTTTATATTAGATTATTACTATTTATTATATCCAACTCATCTTTAAAAATCTCATATAATTCTTCTTTTAATGTTCCATCATCAGAATTATTCAAAATATTAAGATATAACTTTTTTAAATTTTCCTCTTTCTTGTTTATATAATTTCTTCTAATATTTTTTTCCTTATCCTCACCATTGAACATTGGCCCCTACCTCCCTATAATATTTTTTAAAGTCTTTACATGATTATTATGTCTTACAATAGAGTCCTGTGCCTTGTTGTCAATTTCTTGAACAGGTATGTTTGTCAGATAACTTTTATAACTTTTAATAATCTCATTTTCTTTTTCAATTAGAGATTGAATCATTATATCCTTCATAATAATCGCCTCCTTTTTTTTATTATTATCAAATAAAAAAGGGTATATACCTTTATTTTAAAAGTACATACCTTTTTTATAAACTATTTACAATTTAACTTAATATTAAGCTCCGAATAAGGTTAATAATACACCCGCTGCAACTGCACTTCCTATAACTCCAGATACATTTGCTCCCATAGCATTCATAAGTAAGAAGTTAGTAGGATCTTCCTTTTGACCTACAACTTGAGAAACTCTAGCTGCCATAGGTACTGCTGATACTCCAGCAGATCCAATTAATGGGTTTATCTTACCTTTAGTTAATTTACACATGATTTTACCTACAAGTACTCCTCCTGCTGTAGCTACAGCAAAGGAAGCCACTCCAATTATAACTATTCCTATGGTTTTAGGATTTATAAAGGCCTCTGCTGTTGCAGTTGCTCCAACAGAAAGTCCAAGAAATATAGTAACTATATTTACTAGGGCATTTTGTGCAGTATCTGAAAGTCTTCCAACTACTCCAGACTCCTTAAATAAGTTGCCAAGCATTAACATTCCTATTAATGGCAATAAGGATGGTAATAATAAAGTTACCATTATAGTTACAACTATAGGAAATACAATCTTTTCTATTTGCTTAACTTGTCTAAGTTGTCCCATTTTTATTCTACGCTCTTCTTTAGTTGTAAGAGCCTTCATTATTGGTGGTTGTATAAGTGGCACTAGTGCCATATATGAATATGCTGCCACTGCAATAGGTCCTAGTAAATGTCCTGCTAGCTTATTAGTTAAGAATATAGCTGTAGGACCATCTGCTCCTCCTATAATTCCTATAGATGCAGCTTCTTGTGGTGTAAATCCAAAAAGAATAGCTACTCCAAAAGCAAAGAAAATACCAAATTGTGCCCCCGCTCCCATAAGTACACTAGATGGATTAGCAAGTAATGGGCCAAAATCCGTCATTGCTCCTACCCCTAAGAATATAAGCGGAGGGAATATTTCCCACTTAACTCCTCTTGATAAGTAATATAACAATCCTCCTACTTCCTTACCTACTGGCTCAGCCATGATATTACCTAATGGTATGTTAGTAAGTAACATACCAAAGGCTATAGGTAATAACAAAAGAGGTTCAAATTTTTTACCAATTGCTAACCATATGAAAACTAAAGATACTCCTATCATCACTGCTTGCTGCCATGTTAAGGCCGCAAACCCAGAAGAGGCAAACAAATCCTTAATTACTTCAAAAACATTCATTTAAGTTGACCTCCTATTATCCAATAACAGCTAATATATCTCCAGTATTAACTGCGGCTCCTTGTGTTACATTTATCTCTACTACAATTCCATCTGCTGGAGCCATTATTTCATTCTCCATCTTCATAGCTTCAAGTACAAAGAGAACCTCTCCTTGTTTAACTGTTGCCCCTTTAGTTGCAAGTACCTTAACTATTGTTCCTGGCATTGGTGCTTCTACCTTTGCACCATCTGCTGTTGATGCAACTGGTGATGCAGCTGGAGCTTGTGCTGGAGTTGATGATGCCACTGGAGCTACTGGTTGTGTTGGTTGTACCGGTTTTGCTGATGCTATTGGTGCTACTGCTGCTACTGGTGTAGCAAATTCACCCTTTACCTCTTCTACTTCTACTTGATATAAACTTCCATTAACTGTAACATTATACTTTTTCATACGAAATATCCTCCTAACAATGCTTCTATTTAATAGAAGCACTTCTCCAACTTGAATTATTATTAATCCTTTTTATACTCTTTATATTTAGTTCATCTAGTGGTTTACCAGTATGAGCAGATAGTGATGCCATTATAGCTGCTACTAACTCATATTCTTTATTAATATCTACTGCTTGCACAGTGTTATCAACTTCACTTACCGTAATTGATTCTTCTTTAGGCTCATCATTAGTATTGGATTTCTTTTTATAATCTCTTCCTAATAAAAAGCTCTGTAACTTAATTATTAGCATAAGTGCTATTAATACTCCAAACACTATTATCATAGCAATGGCAGATACACCTAATGCAAAGGATAAATTATCTAGAGTGAAGTTTCTGAATAATGTTTCTTTCATATCTTATTCCTCCTAAACTAGTGTACTACCATGTGTTTTAGGATATTTTAATTCTCTTTTACTTTGTAACATATCTAGCATAGCAAATATCCTTTGCTTGCTTTCGCTTGGTTTTATTACATCATCTATAATTCCCATTTTAGCTAAATTATATGGAGTTGTTACTTCATCATAATATTTAGCAATTACATCTTTTTCCCCTTGTTTATGATCCTCTGAGTTAAATATCTCATCTCTGTGTAATCCTTTTATATATTCTTCTGGATTTGTTAAACATACCTTTGCTGTTGGCCAAGCCATTGTAACATCAAAAGCTGATTCTCTTGAAGCCAATACTTCATATCCAAGGCCATATGCTTCCCCAATAACTAAAGAAACCTTTGGAACTGAAGCATCAATTAACGAATACATAAGCTTTCCTATATTTTTAGCAAGTCCATTATTTTCTTCTTCTAAAGAAACTGATGCTCCTTTGGTATCTACTAAACTTAAAATTGATATGTTGAAACTGTCACATAATTTTACAAAACTTGCAACTTTATTTGCTCCTAAATTATCAATTTCTTTATTGCTAGAGTTTAATATAACTCCAACTGTCAAACCGTTGATTTTTCCCAGTACAGTTCTAAAGTTTGCAGCAAATCCTCCATATATCTCTATAATACTATCTACATCAGTTATAGTATTTAATATTTCATCTAAGGAATAACTGTCCTTTTCAACCATTTCATCAAGATTTAGCTTACTTAAATTTAAATTTAAATCTTCATTACTAACAGTAGGTAATTCTAAATTATTTGATGGCATATAAGAAATTATATTTCTCACAACTTGGAATGCTTCTTCTTCAGTAGCAGTATTTATGTGCGCATTACTATTTTTATTAGCACTTACTCCATTGCTCACCATTGATTTATCCACATATTTACCTTCTTTTTCAGTAAGCTTCCCTAAAGAAGATACACTTAAATCGCTTATTTCATCTACAGCAACCACTATATCACTCATTGTACCAATTAATGATGTTATCCCATTACAAGGACCACAAATAATTGATATTCTTGGAACTACACCACTTAACTTAGCATACTTATTTAAAACTAATCCATAGGAACCAAGTAATTCTATTCCTTCATTTAATTTTCCACCTATGGAATCAATAACTTGAACTACAGGAGCACCTATTTTAGCAGCATTATCAAGAATATTTATTATTTTTCTTCCCATAGCTTTTGTAAAAGTTCCACCTTCAACTGTATAGTCACAACTATATATAAATACTAGTCTACCATTTACAGTTCCGTGACCAGTAATTACACCGGCTCCATTGTCTAAAACAAGAGCACCAATTTCTACAAATGTTCCTTCATCTAATAATGCAAGAACTCTTTCTCTCGCTGTAAGTTTATTTAGGTTGTGTTGCATTTGCAATTGACTATCTCCACCACCTAAATGTGATGTCTCTTTAAGCGAATTAAACACTTCAAGTTTATTCATTTTACTGCCTCCTGACATATTAACTTTACCGTATATAATAATAACACATTTAACACCATTTGTATATATTCATTGCAAGTTTTAATTCATTTTTCTGTGAATTTCTTATTTAAAAATTTCTACAATTTAGATAATCTTAGTTATAGTATTCTGTTTAAATAAATTTTAATTCCTCTCTATTAAAATTTATAAAAAAAACTAATCCTATTAAAATCATAGGATTAGTAAATAAATTTTAATTTTTAATTATATCTGATTAATTATTAAACTAATTAATATATAATCTAATTTAAATTTAAAGAATTTAGAATAGACCTTCTATAGTTCCATCTTCATGAATATCTATTTTATTTGCAGCAGGAACCTTTGGAAGCCCCGGCATAGTCATTATAGTTCCTGTTAAAGCAACTATAAAACCTGCTCCATTTGATAATTTAACTTCTTTTACAGATATATTAAATCCTGTTGGTCTTCCTAATAAAGCAGGATTGTCTGAAAGAGAATTTTGAGTTTTAGCTACACAGATAGGTACTTTATGAAGTCCTAATTTTTCGATTTCACTAATCTGTTTTTTAGCCGATGCTGTAAACTCAACATCATCTGCTCCATAGATTTCCCTTGCAATAACTTTTATTTTTTCTTTAATGTCGAGTTCTTCATTATATAATACTTGGAATTTACTTTCTTTATTTTTAATAGTTGAAACAACTTTATTAGCTAAGTCTTTTCCACCTTCTGCTCCTTTTTCCCAAACTTCGGTCAAAGATACTTCTACACCCTTAGCTTTACAGAACTCTTCTATGAACTTAACTTCTTCATCACTATCTGATATGAATTTGTTTATAGCCACAACTACTGGAACATTAAATTTTTGTATGTTTTCTATTTGTTTCTCTAAATTCACAACACCTCTAGATAATGCTTCTACATTTGGAATATTTAATTCATCTTTTTTAACTCCACCATGATGTTTTAATGCACGAATTGTTGCAACTATAACTACGCAGTTTGGTTTTAATCCTCCATACCTACATTTAATATCAAAGAATTTCTCTGCTCCTAAATCTGCGCCAAATCCTGCTTCAGTAATAGCATAATCTCCTAGCTTTAACGCCATTTTAGTTGCAAGTATACTGTTACAACCATGAGCAATATTTGCAAACGGCCCTCCATGAATTATTGCTGGCGTATTATCTAATGTTTGTACTAGATTAGGTTTTATAGCATCTTTCATTAGCATAGCCATTGCACCTTGAACTTTTAAATCTTTACAATATATTGGATTTCCATCAAGGTCATATGCCACAAGTATTTTCCCAAATTTCTCCTTAAGATCCATAAGATTGTTAGATAAACATAGTATTGCCATAATTTCAGATGCAACAGTAATTGTGAATCCATCTTCTCTTAAAAATCCATTAGGTTTACCACCCATACCAACTACTATATCTCTAAGAGCTCTATCATTCATATCTAAAACTCTTTTAAATATAATTCTTCTTGAATCTATTCGAAGTTCATTTCCTTGATGAATATGATTATCTATAGCTGCTGATAACAAATTGTTTGTTGTTGTAATAGCATGCATATCTCCTGTGAAATGAAGATTTATATCTTCCATTGGTACTACTTGAGCGTATCCGCCACCAGCAGCACCTCCCTTAACTCCAAAAACTGGCCCTAATGAAGGTTCTCTTAATGCTATAACAGCATTTTGGCCTAAACTGCAAAGTGCTTGACCAAGTCCTATAGTTACTGTAGATTTTCCTTCTCCTGCTGGAGTTGGATTAATTGCTGTAACTAATATAAGTTTCCCATCACCCTTATCTTTTCTATTTGCAAGAACATCTAGGGATATCTTTGCTTTATACTTTCCATAAAGATCTAAATCATTTTCAGTTAAACCTAATGTTTTTCCTACCTCTAAAATTGGTATCATCTTTGAACTTTGAGCAATTTCAATATCAGTTTTCATAAATTAACCTCCCAAGTATTATATTTATTTGTTTTATTTTTTTCAAAATTCAGAAATAAATTAAGCTATGATAACTATAAATATAGTTGTCTCAATAGTTTCTTCAATACGCTTCTATTTTCAAGTTCATTATAACATAATTACTTTTATAAAAAAAGCACAGCAATAGCTGTGCTTTTAAAACAATGTATTAACTTTCTTTATATGTGTTACTCTCATTATTTGAAATTTCTTCTATCTGATTTTCATCTGTTGACACTTCATCATTAAGAGCTTCTACATTCCAATCCTTAAACTTATCATTAGAACTAATACTATTTTCTTCTACAGGAATATCATTTTCCTCTTTCGGAGAATCTACCACTACTTTTTCCGCATCAAATTCTGCAAGAGTTTTTCCTTCCATTATTGCATTAAATTCTTCCGCAGTAAGCTTTTCTCTTTCAAGTAGAGCTTTTGCAACATCATGAAGTTTATCTATATTCTCTTTAAGAATAGTTTCTGTTCTCTCATAAGCCTCATCAATTAAAGCTTTAATTTCTCTATCTATCTTAGATGCAACCTCTTCAGAGAAATCTCTTGTTCTTCCAAAGTCTCTTCCCATGAATACTTCACCATCATCTTTTCCAAAAGATATAGGTCCTAGAGCATCTGTCATACCATATTCCATAACCATCTTCTTAGCTATTGATGTAGTTCTATCTATATCATTTTTAGCTCCTGTACTTATGTCTCCAAGAATTAACGCTTCAGCAACTCTTCCACCTAAAAGACCAACCATATCATCTCTAAGCTTAGACTTAGATGTATATGCAGTATCTTCATTAGGTAGATGTAAAGTATATCCTCCTGCCATACCTCTTGGAATAATACTAATTTCATGTACAGCATAAGAATTAGGTAAGTATTTAGATACTACTGCGTGACCCGCTTCATGATATGCAGTTAAATTCTTATCTTTCTCACTAATAACTCTAGACTTCTTTTCTGGTCCAGCCATTACTCTAGTTATAGACTCTTCTAACTCTTCCATAGTAATAACTTTTCTTCTAGCTCTAACAGTTAATAAAGCAGCTTCATTCATTAGATTTTCAAGGTCTGCCCCAGTAAATCCTGGTGTTCGCTTTGCAAGTATTTTTAATTCTACATCTTCATTCAAAGGTTTATTCTTAGAGTGAACTTTTAATATTTCTTCTCTTCCTTTAACATCAGGCACACCAACAACTATCTGTCTATCAAATCTACCTGGTCTTAAAAGAGCTGGGTCTAAAATATCTGGTCTATTTGTAGCAGCTACCATTATTATGCCTTCATTTACACCAAATCCATCCATTTCAACAAGAAGTTGGTTTAATGTTTGCTCTCTTTCATCATGGCCTCCACCCATACCAGCACCTCTTTGTCTACCTACAGCATCAATTTCATCTATAAAAATTATACAAGGAGAGTTCTTTTTCGCTTGTTCAAATAAATCTCTAACTCTTGAAGCTCCAACTCCCACAAACATTTCAACGAAATCTGACCCTGATATACTGAAAAACGGAACTCCAGCTTCTCCAGCTACTGCTTTTGCTAAAAGAGTTTTTCCTGTTCCCGGAGGACCAACTAATAGTACTCCTTTTGGAATTCTAGCTCCTACTTCCATATATCTCTTAGGATTTTTAAGAAAATCTACTATTTCTTCGAGCTCTTGCTTTTCTTCATCAGCTCCAGCTACATTTTTAAAGGTAACCTTTTTATCACCTTCTAAAGGTACAGCCATCTTAGCTTTACTTTTACCAAAGCTCATAACCCCACGGCCGCCTCCGCCACCGCTTCCATTAGATTGATTCATAAACATTACCCAAAATAGCACTACCATTCCTATCACAAGAAGCGTAGGTAAAATTCTCATCCAAACTGGAACTGTAGCAGGTGGATCATATTTTTCATTCATATTAGGGTTTGGATTTTCTTTAAGTATTTGAGAATACCTGGATTGTAAAATATTTACACTGAATTCAGTACCATCACTTAATTTACCCCTTACTGATGTACCATCAGATGATGTTTGTATGGCTGATACTTGTTTTTGTTGCATATATTTTTCAAATTCTGTTACACTTATTTCTTTTAAAGTTCCTGTACTATCGAATAATGATAGTGCAGAAAATATAACTAGTATTAATACTAAAAACCAAATTGTTGCACTAGAAATTTTTTTCATTTAAAGCCCCCCTCTCTCTACGGTTCAATATCACTAAAAATTCTATCATATGAGTTTTTCCTTTACAACATCAATAATATTAATTATTAATGAACTACTATTCTATTCTATTTTAAAAATAAATAAGATTATATCTATATAGTATAAAACTTTACTACTTCATATATACGTGTTCATCTAATATTCCTATATAAGGAAGATTCCTATAAATTTCAGCATAGTCAAGACCATATCCTACTAAGAAATAATCCGGAACATCAAAACCAAGATACTTAACATCTAGTTCTTCCTTTCTTCTTTCAGGTTTATTAAGTAAACAAGCTATTTCAAGACTCCTTGGATTTCTAGCACCTAAGTATTTCATAAGATATTTAAGAGTTACTCCACTATCTATAATATCTTCTACTATCAACACATCCTTACCTTTTATTTCAAAATCTAAATCCTTTATTATTTTTACTATTCCTGAAGATTGTGTAGCGTCTCCATAGCTAGATACAGCCATAAAATCCATCTTACATGGTATAGTTATGTTTTTCATTAAATCAGACATAAACATTACTGAACCCTTTAGAATACCAAGTACAATTAAATCTCTCCCTGCATATTCCTTTGATATTTCAGCCCCTATTTCTTTAATTTTTTCTGTCAAAACCTCTTCAGTTAATAAAACTTCTTTAATGTCCTTATTCATGTTTTTCCTGCCTTTCCACACTTACTTCTACAATTTTTTTTATTCCTTCATGGATTTTAAATTTATCACTTATTTTATATCCTATTATCCATGAAATATCTTCATCAAAACAAAGCAGAGGCACAAAATCTCTTTCTTCTCTTGGAATCTTTAAGTCTATAAATATGTCCTTTAACTTCTTACTACCTTTCAGCCCAAGAGGAGAAAATCTATCCCCATTTCTTCTAAATCTTAATGTTATATGTTTTATATTAGTACCATTAAAATATTTTATGTTATCATTAGATTTAAAATTCATTTTTTTGTCACTATCTATATATCTTATATATACTTTAAGTCCTAGCTCTTCAATATAATTATTACCCATATTAAGATTTATAATAGTATCTATATCAACTTTACATTGTTTTTTTTGCCTTGTTATTTCAATATTGCCGTATACATTCTTGATTAATATTTCTTTTGGAACAATTGTAAACTTTCCTGTACCAGATTTTTGTAAGTTTATAATATTATCGATATGTATGCTTTGAATATTATTTATATCCCCTTTGACTTCTAATAGAGCTTTTCTTATCACTCTACTTACTAAAGATGGATGAAGATAAAATACATCTTTATATATTATAACCTTATCTTCTCCTATATCACAATATTTTTGAAAAACTTTGATTGCATTTTCTTGAATATAATCCTCATCACGTTTGATAAGTTCACACATTCTATTTAAGGTTGTAATTATATCCGCGTTAAAGTTTTGTTGTATATAAGGTATCAACTCTAATCGGATCTTGTTTCTTGAATATATAGGCTCATAATTTGTTTGATCTATTCTAGCCGGAAGATTGTTTTCTTTACAGTAACCCTCGATTTCTTGTCTGCTCACATTTATTATCGGTCTTATATATACTTTATCTCTTACAGGTTTAATTCCTATAAGCCCTTCTATTCCAGTTCCTCTCATTAACCTCATAAGTACTGTTTCTGCTTGATCATTAACATTATGAGCTAATGCAACTTTATTTGCATTAAGCTTTTTTAGAAGCTCTTCAAAAAATTCATATCTAGCATCCCTACCAGCCATCTCTGTGGAGATGTTGTTTTCACAAGCTATTAAATTTATATCTACAGACTTGCTAAAGAATTCAATTTGATTTTCTTTGCAAAACCTTCTACAAGTAGCTTCATCCTCATCTGATTCACTACCTCTTAACATATGATTCACGTGAGCTGCATATAGTTTTATATTATAATCATTCATTAATGTAGACAAAACATGCAATAAACTTATAGAGTCAGGACCTCCAGATAATGCAACTATAACTTTGTCTCCTTTATTTAACATTCCATTTTCTTCAATAGTTTTGATAACTTGATTTCTCATACTATTATTATGTACTTTCGGCCACTCTTTATCTCCCATAAAAACACTTCCTAAAAATATAGTTTTAAGTCATAATATCATAAATGTAAGAATTTTAAAACAAATATAATAAAAAAATGAAGAAATGTTTACACACCTCTTCACTTTTTTATTATAACCATTATAAATTAGCTATAATTAACTTTCCAATTTACTTAATCCAAATTAAGCTGTGTGAACTCTAGAAACCATAACTGTCATATCATCCTTAACCTTATTTTTTCCTATTCTCTTCGCTTCATTAATTATACCCTTAGATAGTTCCTCTGGACTCACATTATCATTTCTACATAAATAATCCAATATCCAATCTATCTTTCCACTAGATTCTTCATCACAGTCTGTAACTCCATCTGTTAACATAACAATCAAATCACCATTTTTTACTTTCTTACTATGAATTTCTATATCTGCTTCATCTAGTATTCCAATAGGTAAACTTCTAGATTTAATAATATCTATGGTATCACCACTCTTTACAATACTAGCTACTGCTCCCACCTTCATAAAATCTACTTCTCCACTATACAAGTCAATTGCACTTAAGTCTACTGTAGAGAATTTTTCATCCTCTGAAAATTTAAGGCTCATTATAGAATTAACTGTATTTATAGCTGTAGTTCTGCTAAAGCCCGCACTTGTAAATTTCTCAATTAATTCAACTACAGCCTTACTTTCTCTTCCTGCCTGTGGACCTGAGCCCATTCCATCACTAATAACCATCATGTAACTACCATCATATCCTTCTCCAAAGTTAAAATTATCTCCAAAGATAGTTTGTCCATCTTTGCATGCCCTAGATACGCTAGTAGTTACTCCAAACTTAGGTACTTCTTCAAACATAGCTGTACACTTATTAGTAATAGGATTAATCTTACAACCGTCGGCTTTTAATTTCATTTTATAATCTACACAGTCATTAATTAAAGGTAGTATTTTTTTTATACATAAATTTCTTCCATTGCAAGAATTACAGGTTATCTGTATATTCAATCTTTCATTCTTGTCTTTTATTGCAAATACATCATCAGCTTCTATATCGTACTTTTCAAGAATTCTCATAATCTTTTTTTCTGAATCTTTATCTTCATTAAAGTCTGCTGAAAACTCTTCCATAATCTCATCTACAGACTTAGCCATGTTATTGAATTGATTTGCAATTAACTCTCTGCCCTCCGCTAATCTACTTCTCCACATTTCACTTATAATAAATTTATTTATTATATCTTCTGTATTTCTTATTAGCGAAGCCTTCCTTATACATTTCTTTTCTAATAACTGTGGAAAAATGTTAGTTTTATTCTGAGCACTTTCTAAAAGTTCTCCAAAAGCCTTATAGGTATTTATCATTTCTCTTCCCCAACATATTCCACATGTATCACAGCTATTACATACTCTATTAGCTAAATTCTCTATAAGCCCACTACTTTTAGTACTCATATCTAACTTATCATTATCAGCTAAATTATTCAACGTACCAGCCATATTTAGAAGCACTTCAGAAAATTTATCTAACCTATCTGTGAAAATTCCTTTTACTTTATTAGCATATCCTTCTTCGTATCTTTTGCTTTTTTTCTCTACATCTAACTCCCCAGATATAGTTTCATATATACAATTAGGTATAACTATAAATAACGCTGTAGATAAAATCCCTTCTGCCAATATAAATTGTGAAATTCCTTCAGGTATATAAGTAGCTATATAAATCTTCATTATGCAAAATACGATAAATGATGCTAAAGACGAAATCAACTTTCCACCTTCTCTAAATATCCCTGAAGTCAAGGCGCATACTCCCAATACTGTTGCATAACCAAAAATATTCTGACTAGACATTCCCACAATTACACCCATCGCAATTCCTGCTGTAGCACCTATGCTTGTACCACAAACATAACCTATAATAGATACAACGGCAATGCTTAATACACTTAAAATTGATATATTGAAAACTTCAATACCCCAAGTACCTGCAATTATTAAAGCTATTAATATACTCATAGAAACTATTTCTTCATTTGAAAATAAATGCTTTGTTCTTATGTTTTTAAAACTATTAATACTATACTCCAGTATTAAGTAAACAGGTATTATGCTTACTCCTTCTAATGCAGTATTTCCAAGTGCCAACAGTAGTGTATACTGATTCACTAACATAGTATATGCAAAAATCATTATTAAAGTTGCTCCTATAATAACAAACTTTTTAATATTCCTTTTTATAAAACTATTTAAAATTAAACATATTATAACCAAAGTTGGAACTATAGTTATATACATTAAGGAATTCTCTACTACACCTATTGTAGTTATGTAGCCCAATATAGATCCCAGTCCAACAAATAAAGATAATTTGTTATCCTCTAAGAATAGTATTGTAAGTAAAAATGCAATCCCAAAAGGTGCAGATTTGTTTATCATTATTACTCTACTAACTAATATAGCAACACAGAAAAACACAATACTCTTCGCTACTATTTTTGCTCCGTCACCATCCCTATCATTACTAATAACCATACTGCTCTTTACTCTTTTATACGTCCTAATATTTTCTCCATATTGCATAATAATTTCACCCACCTGTATTTTTTTTACAGGTTAATTATATCAATACCCATTGGAAATAAATGTAATTTAATGGAGGCTCGCATAAGGAAATTTATTACAATAAACTCCATTTTACCTCTGTTTTCATTTTTAGTTTATGCTTCTAAATTATTAAGTTATTCCGCTTATAGTATGACTTTAGTAAATTTATACCTCTTAATTTTCTTATCTTCGTATATTATATTTTTATGTCATGAATAATAATTATAAAAGGTTTCATGGGGAAAATATTTTTCATATAAATATAATTAATTAATATACTTATATTTATATTCATTTTTGAAATCTATTTATAAATTCAATTCATTAAACTTTATTATAAATTAAATAATCTTATTTAAAAGAAAAAAGTGGATTGAATATATATTCAATCCACTTTTATGGTTGCGGGGGCAGGACTTGAACCTACGACCTTCGGGTTATGAGCCCGACGAGCTGCCAACTGCTCCACCCCGCGTCATTTGGTGCTGAAGACCGGAATCGAACCGGTACGGTGTTTAACCACCGCAGGATTTTAAGTCCTGTGCGTCTGCCAGTTCCGCCACTCCAGCATATTACTTGACAATTTATTTATTTTAAAAATATGGTAGCGGAAATAGGACTTGAACCTACGACCCTTCGGGTATGAACCGAATGCTCTAGCCAGCTGAGCTATTCCGCCATATGGTTGCGGGGGCAGGACTTGAACCTACGACCTTCGGGTTATGAGCCCGACGAGCTGCCAACTGCTCCACCCCGCGTTATTTGGTGCTGAAGACCGGAATCGAACCGGTACGGTGTTTAACC
>Ga0129313_1000819_pt1 | contig 22608 bp, 16 predicted proteins | sample O1105metagenome_FD_94436 | JGI IMG/M metagenome (GOLD analysis project Ga0129313, IMG submission 94436) | Orangutan group fecal microbial communities from fecal samples from Wisconsin, USA - O1105 metagenome | ecosystem: Host-associated > Mammals > Digestive system > Large intestine > Fecal...
AAAAGGGAAAAGAATGAAAAGGCTAAAAGATGAGAAGGACGGAGGATAGATAGGCTAGAAAAGCTAGAGGGACTAGAAAGAAATGGAGAAAAAGGGCAGAGGAGAAGGCATATAAGGTCAGGTAAGAAGTCGGGAGGAAAGAGGAAGAGGAAAATAGGAATAAAGAAGAGAAGAGAAAAGGAAAAAGAGGAAAGAAAATAGGAAAATGGTTAAAGGAACGTAAAAGGCGGGAAATATAGAGGAGAGAGGATAGGATAGGATAGGATAGGAAAGGAAAGGAAAGGAAAGGGGAAAGGGTGGACTGCTGGGTGGAGGGAGTGTTTTTAAGAGAAATATCGAAAAGAAAACTGTCACAAAAATGGTGTTTTCTAAGACTTTTTGTTCTATATTAGGGGATTTTTCTGACGAGAATTGTTAATAGACTTTAAAAAGCGAGTAGTTTTCCCTGTAGGGCGTAGTGGACGTGTCAAAGGGGCCTAATGACGACGCCACTACGGCCTAATGACAATACGAAATGGGTGCTATCATTTTGTCAAAGGAGCGTTATCGTGTTCTGCCCTCAAAACTTTTTGTTTATCAAATGAAAACATGCCTTTTGCATAGAAGAAACATTCTATTTTACAATGGGGAACTTTCGTTTTTAAAAAAGAAGAACTTATGCTTTGTAAAAGAGGGACTACTCCGTTTTTCAAAGGAGAACTCTCATAACGCAAATGGGAAATCTTTGTTTTGCCCTAATAACACTTTCTGTCCGTCAAAAGGGCGGATAGAAAAGTTAAATAAAGAAAATCGGGAGTACATCTCTATGTAATGAGAAATAAAATAATTATATTTGCATTGAATGAATGGCTGCCTGCTATGGAGCCCTGCGGCCGTTTGCGATGGACCTTGCGGCTATTTGCGATGGGCATGGCGGCTGTCTACAATGAGCATGGCGGCTATTTGTGATGAGCCTTGCGGCTGTTTGCAATGAACCATGAGGCTATTTGTGATTGGCCTTGCGGCTGTTTATAATGAGCCTTGTGGTTGTTTGCGATGGAACGCACGTCATCAAAAAAAGAAGAAATAGCGCCATAACGACATGCCACTATGCCACGCCATGCGATAGACGGGCACGTGGCACTGTTTTTGCAGGTTTACATACAAGCCTAAACCATCGCACATATCGCAGGAACATGGCGCACTGCGACGACGCAGCATAAAAATTGGTTATCAACGAAACAAGAAACAAATATAAAAATAATAAACATGGAAAAAGAAAGACTCTATCAGATGATTGACGAGAGAGAAGGATTTGCCTCTCTCGCATTTCCCGCCCTCATGCGGAAAGTGTATTTATGGATGACGCTCGCGCTTGCCATCACCGCCGTGACAGCCTGGGGCGTTGCCAACTCGCCGTCGCTGCTCATGGCAATATACGGCACGAAGTATGCCATCTGGGGCATCATCATAGCCGAGTTGGCACTGGTGTTCACCGTCTCTGGCGCCATCAACCGCCTGTCGCTGACCACCGCCACCCTACTCTTCACGCTCTACTCCGTGCTGACAGGCGTCACGTTGGCCTCTATATTTATAATGTATTCGCCTGCCATCATCACGAAAGTGTTTCTCATAACCGCTGGCACGTTCGGCGTCATGGCCGTCGTCGGCTACACCACCAAAACCGACCTCACATCCCTCGGCAAGCTGATGTTCATGGCGCTGTTAGGACTGATTATCGCCACCGTGGTGAACCTCTTCTTCATCAAGAGCGGCAGCATGGACCTGATAATAAGTTATGTAGGCGTGCTCGTGTTCGTAGGACTCACTGCCTATGACTCGCAGAAGATAAAACACATGCTCATGGCGTGTCCCGACGCAAGCGAGCAGGCACAGAAGTTGGCGCTCCTCGGTGCGCTGTCGCTATATCTCGACTTCATAAACCTGTTCCTCTATCTGCTCCGAATCTTCGGAAAGAACAACGACTAACACCACCTTCAGAGGGCGAAGACATGCACACACGACTGGCACGTCTTCGCCCTTTGTGTTTGACGGGCATTTCGGGCAGAGGTGTATAAATATACGTTCAATTATCTACAGTTCTTTATATTTATATAAAATTATGCAAAAAAGTAGCCCATTGTTTGGTTATTTATGCAGAATTACATATTTTTGCACCGTCGAACGAATAAAAATACATAGGAATGAAGACAAAGAACAGTAGAATAGAGGCACTCAAAATGCTCATCTCAAGCAACGACCTCGGTAGTCAAGAGGAAGTGCTCCAGGCCCTTCAGAGCGAAGGATTCAAACTCACCCAGGCCACACTGAGCCGCGACATGAAGCAGCTCAAAGTTGCCAAGGCTGCCAGCATGAACGGCAAATACATCTACGTGCTGCCCAACGAGACCATGTACCGTCGCGTGCCGTCGCCACGCACAGCGGCAGAGATGCTTCAGACCCCTGGCCACGTGTCGCTAAACATCTCCGGCAACATGGCCGTCGTGAAGACACGTCCTGGCTATGCCAGCGCCATTGCCTACAACATAGACAACGCCGAGATTGCCGACATACTCGGCACGATAGCTGGCGACGACACCATATTTATGGTGGTGAAGGAAGGCGCAGACAAGGATGCGCTCTCAGCAGAGCTTGACAAGATAATGCGTGGCGTGATGTAGGGCCTACGACCTTGCCCACGCCCACGTGCAAAGACGCAAGAACGAAAAGGAAAGAACAAATCATAAGAGATGGAAGAAATAAAAGTGATGGTGGCAGACGCCTCTCACGAGAAATATGTGGACTTCATCCTGAAGACCATAGAAGACGCTGCAAAGGTGCGCGGCACCGGAATAGCGAAACGTACACACGAGTATCTGACGACCAAGATGAAGGAAGCCAAAGCTGTGATAGCCCTTAGCGGCGACAAGTTTGCGGGCTTCAGCTACATTGAGACATGGGGCAACAAACAATATGTCACCACGTCGGGACTCATCGTACACCCCGACTTCCGGGGCCTCGGCCTCGCCAAGCGCATCAAGGACATGACCTTCACGCTGGCACGCACACGCTGGCCCCACGCCAAGATATTCAGTCTGACGAGCGGCGCTGCCGTCATGGCCATGAACACCCAGCTGGGTTACAAGCCCGTGACGTTTGCCGACCTGACCGACGACGAGGCGTTTTGGCGCGGTTGCGAGGGTTGCATCAACGTTGACGTGCTGAAGCGCACAGGCCGCAAATACTGCATCTGCACCGGCATGCTCTACGACCCCGAGGAGCACCTGCCCGCCAAGTTGCCGCAGGAGGTGATAGACCGCATCAACAAGATAGACAAAAAAGACATTAACAACAAGTAAACAAGCAGACACGCAGCAGACCCGAAGCGACAACGACACACGCTTGTCAACCCGTCGATGCACCGACGTGTCAACGAAACAAGAAGATATGGCAAACAAGAAAGTAGTGGTGGCATTTTCAGGAGGACTCGACACCTCCTACACCGTAATGAAACTGAAAAACGAAGGCTACGACGTGTACGCAGCATGTGCTAACACTGGCGGCTTCAGCCCCGAACAGCTGAAGACCAACGAAGAGAACGCCTACAAGCTGGGAGCCAAAGAATATGTCACGCTCGACGTGACACACGAGTACTACGAGAAGTCATTGAAGTACATGATATTCGGCAATGTGCTGCGCAACAACTGCTACCCCATCTCGGTATCGTCGGAGCGCATTTTCCAGGCCATCGCCATTGCCCGCTACGCCAAAGAGATTGGTGCCGACGCCATTGCCCACGGTTCAACGGGTGCCGGCAACGACCAGATACGTTTCGACATGACCTTCCTCGTGATGGCACCCGGCGTGGAAATCATTACGCTCACCCGCGACAAGGCACTGTCACGTAAAGAGGAGGTAGACTACCTTAACGAGCACGGATTCTTTGCCGACTTCACCAAACTGAAATATTCTTACAACGTTGGCATCTGGGGCACCAGCATCTGCGGCGGCGAGATTCTCGACCCCACACAGGGCCTGCCCGAGGAGGCTTATCTCAAGCACGTCACCGCCAAAGAGGAGGAGACGGAGCTGAAAATCACGTTTGAGAAAGGCGAGATTGTGGCTGTTAACGACGAGAAGTTTGACGACAAAGTGGCTGCCATACAGAAGATTGAGGAGATTGGCGCCTCCTATGCCATCGGCCGCGACTGCAACGTGGGCGACACCATCATTGGCATCAAGGGCCGCGTGGGCTTCGAGGCAGCAGCTCCGAAGCTTATCATCGAGGCACACCGTCTGTTGGAGAAGAGCACGCTGAGCAAGTGGCAGCAGTATTGGAAGGACCAGGTTGCCAACTGGTACGGCATGTTCCTGCATGAGAGCCAGTATCTGGAGCCTGTCATGCCCGACATCGAGGCAATGCTCACCTCTTCACAACGCCACGTCAACGGCACCGCAATCTTGAAACTCCGCCCCTACTCGTTCCAGACCGTGGGCATCGATTCACCCGACGACCTGACGAAGAGCAAGCTCGGCGAGTATGGCGAGATGCAGCACGGTTGGACCGCCGACGACGCAAAGGGATTCATCAAGGTCAGCTCCACTCCCCTGCGCGTGTTCTACGGCATGCATCCCGAAGAGGAGAGGTAAAAAGTGAAGAACGAAGAGTGAAGAGTGAAGAATTTGTCATTATGAAAAAACTATATTTGTCTAACACCGATAAGATGATTGGCGGTGTGTGCGGAGGACTGGCGCAATATTTCGACATTGACCCCACCATCGTGCGCATCATCTGGTTTGTCGCCGTATTTTTCTATGGCGCAGGCATAATCCCTTATCTTGCGTTCTGGGTAATTGTCCCACGCGAAAACAAAGTTTTATGATAAAAATAGGTATTTTAGGCGCCGCCGGCTACACCGGTGGCGAACTTATCCGTCTGCTGCTCAACCACCCCGAAGCACAGATAGTGTTTGCAAACAGCGAGAGCAATGCAGGCAATCTTGTTGCCGACGTACACGAAGGACTGTATGGCGACACCGACCTGCGGTTCACCAGCGACATGCCATTCAATGAGGTGGACGTGGTGTTCTTCTGCTTCGGTCACGGCAAGAGTGAGCAGTTCCTGCGCGAGCACACCATTCCTGCAAACGTTAAGATTATAGACCTCGCACAGGACTTCCGCTTGGCAGCTCCCGACAACGACTATGTGTACGGTCTGCCCGAGATAAACCGCGAGCACATTGCCGCCGCACAACATGTAGCAAACCCTGGATGCTTCGCGACATGCATTCAGCTCGGTTTGCTGCCAGCAGCAAAGCTGGGCATCGTGAAGGGCGACATCGCCGTGAACGCCATAACTGGCAGTACGGGAGCAGGACAGAAGCCCGGCGCCACGACACACTTCTCTTGGCGCAACAACAACATGAGCATATATAAAGCGTTCTGCCACCAGCATGTGCCGGAGATTTGCCAGAGTCTGAAGCAGGTGCAAGGCACACTCGATGCCGAAATCGACTTCATACCCTACCGCGGCGACTTCGCCCGCGGCATCTTCGCCACAGAGGTCGTAAAGACGGACATGCCGATAGAGCAGATCGTGGAAGCATATAAGGACTTTTACAAGGACGCCGCCTTCACCCACTATGTGGACAACGCCATCGACATGAAGCAGGTGGTGAACACCAACAAGGCGCTCATCCATTGCGACAAGTTTGGCAACAAGCTGCTCATCACCTCTACCATCGACAACCTCCTGAAAGGCGCCGTCGGACAGGCGGTGCAGAACATGAATATCATGTTTGGCGTGGAGGAAACGATGGGACTGAGGTTGAAAGCAGGAGCTTTCTAAGGGAAAAGTGAAAAGAGAAAAGTGAAAAATCCTATGGCTTTGATGTTTTAAAAGAGCTTTCAAGCAACAGGAACAATGTAAATTAACAAAAAGAAGTATTAAGGACATGGATGATACAGCATACAACAGAGGAAGTTCTCCTTTGCACAACAAAAGTTATGCTTTTGCAAGACGCATCATAAACATGGTAAAATACATTGACTGTCCTTATAAAATGGTTTCACTTACAAACCAAATATTCAGGTCTGGCACCGCCATTGGCGCTCTTGTTCGTGAAGCAGAATTTGCACAAAGCCCATCAGATTTTATAAACAAACTTCACATAGCCCTTAAAGAATGTAACGAAACGATATTTTGGCTAAACTTGTTGCATGACACCGATTTCATTGGCGACAAAGAATATGACAGCATGGCTAAAAATTGCAAAGAGTTATTAGCACTGCTCATATCCTCAATAAAAACAGCAAAAACAAGAAACAACGTAAATAACAAGTGATTAGGAAAAGTGAATAATTCAAGCACATGGATTTTTCACTTTTCACTTTTCACGTTTCACTATAACTATGCAACTTTTCGACGTATATCCCCTATTCAACATAAACATTGTGAAGGGTCAGGGTTGTCACATCTGGGATGACAACGGACAGGAGTATCTCGACTTCTATGGCGGTCATGCTGTCATCAGCATCGGACATTGCCACCCACACTATGTAGAGATGATGACCAAGCAACTCAACACTTTGGGGTTCTACTCTAACTCAGTTATTAACAAGCTACAGGTAGAGCTGGCACACCGCTTAGGCAAGGCGTGCGGCTACGACGACTATCAGCTGTTTCTCATAAACTCGGGTGCCGAGGCCAACGAGAACGCGCTGAAGCTCGCCTCGTTCCAGACCGGCCGCACGCGCGTGCTGTCGGCAGAGAAGGCGTTCCACGGTCGCACATCGTTGGCGGTGGAGGTTACGAACAACCCGAAGATCATAGCGCCCATCAACGACTGCGGACATGTTACCTACCTACCCCTCAACGACCTTGAGGCATGGGAGCGCGAGCTCGACAAGGGCGACGTGGCAGCCGTCATCCTCGAGTGCATACAGGGCGTTGGCGGCATACGCATGGCCACCGCCGAATTTGCGCAGGGTCTGCAAGCAGCCTGCAAGCGCAACGGCACGCTGCTCATCACCGACGAGATACAATGTGGCTACGGCCGCTCGGGCAAATTCTTCGCACACCAGTGGCTCGGCATTCGTCCCGACATCATAACCGTAGCAAAAGGCATTGGCAACGGCTTCCCCATGGGTGCCGTGCTCATTGCGCCCCACATCAAACCCGTCTACGGACAGCTCGGCACCACGTTTGGTGGCAACCACATGGCATGCACGGCGGCTCTCGCTGTGCTCGACGTCATGGAGAAAGAGAACCTGGTGGAGAACGCTCACGAGGTGGGCGAACATCTCATTGCCCGACTGAAGGAGCTGCAACAGACACAGAGCCACATAACCGATGTGCGCGGACGCGGACTGATGGTCGGCATTGACCTCGACATTCCACACAAAGAGGTACGCTCGCGCCTCATCACCGAGGAACACTGCTTCACAGGCTGCGCCTCAACCAACATCTTGCGTGTACTGCCGCCCCTCTGCACAACCAAAGAGATGGCGGACGCGTTTGTGGAGAAGCTGGCAAAGGTGCTGGCAGAAATTTAAAAACAGCGAGACATGAAAATAGCAATCATAGGCGCCGGAGCCATGGGTGGAGCCATGACCGACGGATTTATAAAGTCGGGAGCCGTGAAGCCCGCCGACATTAGTGTGGCAAACCCAACGGCAAAGAAGCTCGAACATTTTGCGTTGCAAGGTGCCTGCGTCACGACCGACAACAAGACGGCAGCCGATGGGGCAGACATCGTCATCATTGCCGTGAAGCCGTGGCTTGTAGAGCAGGTAGTGAACGAGCTGAAGCCTGTGCTCAACTACACTCGCCAGACCGTCATCACCGTGGCGGCAGGCATCAGCGGAAGCCAGTTTACAGCATGGTTGAAGAAGGACGACGAGCTCTCGGCTGTCAACACGCCGCAGACATTCATCGTCATACCCAACACAGCCATCGCCGTGCTCTCGTCAATGTCGTTCGTCGTGCCCGTGAACGCCACCGCCGACACCACCGCCACCATAAAGGAGCTGTTCGACAACGTGGGACAGACCATGGTGACCGAGGAGCGTCTGCTTGGTGCTGGCATGACCTTAGCCTCATGTGGCATTGCCTACGCCATGCGTTATGTGCGTGCCGCCGCCGAGGGAGGCGTGGAGCTCGGCTTCAAGGCCGACGTAGCGAAGGACATCGTGCTACAGACCATGAAGGGTGCCGTTGACCTGCTGCAAGCCAACGGCAACCACCCGGAAGCCGAGATTGACAAGGTGTGCACCCCTGGCGGACTCACCATTCGCGGCCTCAACGAGATGGAGCACGCAGGCTTCACCTCTGCCGTGATACGCGGTTTGAAGGCTGGCGTGAAATAAGCCCATCGCCACAGGCAACAATAAATAATAATGCTTCAATGCTATCTCTCACGCTCTTTTCAATGAGTAATAGCATTGAAGCATTTTCTTTTTATATCGCTTCTTTTTCTATCGTCTCTATCAATTATTCCGAAAACCACTCCTTTGTTTATTCTCAATTTCAGCCAACTGAGGAAACGAAATACGGCCAACCGAGGAAGCACAAAAGCGGTGTAGCTCCTACATATCTGAATATCAATCGTTTAAACGTATCGAATACAAATACAGCGTTGACGGCGTTTATGTAGTTTCCATTAGATGCTTAAAAGATTAAACCCACCTCATCAGAGAAGTGGTTCAAGCCCTAAAACGATGCACCTTTCCTTCTAAAAAGGAAACTTTTTGCTATTTCTTTCCTTTTCAGAAGGAAACTTTTACCATTTCTTTCCTTTTCAGAAAGAAAGGTATAACTTCTTTTACCAATATCTTTGATTATATCGTTACTTTAACCTACATCACAAACAGATTATCAAATAAGGCCAACTCATTAAAAAACAACGAGAAAAGTTTTGCCAATAGTAAAAATATTAATAAACTTGCCGTGATGATTGCCACCAGTGGGTTGCATGATTCATTTTCGAAGATTAAAAATTAGCGTTTGCTATTCGTCATGCGCGTTGGAACGTAGGAAATTTCAAAAAAGCATTGATAAGCGAATAATAGCGAACGTCCGCGATATCGTGGACGCATCAAGCTTGCTTGCAATCTTTGTCGAAGTGCAGTTAATCTTATGTGCAAAGATAACAAAAAACATCATTTTAAACAATGTTGTTAAAAACCTGTAAAGGTGGGGGAAGAATAGAGCAAAAGCATTGAGAGAGTTGGGCGAAACCATTGAGAAGATCATCTCACGCCGACCGTTACGCATGCTCACTACGGTCGATATGAGCATGCGTATCGACCGTCACGCATGCTCATAACGGTCGATACGAGATGAGTATAGAATTTACTGCGATATGTCTTGGGAGTTTTTATCCATTATAGTACCGCGCCCAGATAAAACAAAAAGAGATAAATAAAGAGTATTTGATGCTATTTAAAGGCACACCAAATACTCTTTTTATTTATCTCTTGTATTTTACAACTCTTACAACAATAGTTCAGAGCTCTCGTAACGCTTTAACGTTTACAATATGCGTCCGCGGAACGACACTTTCAGCACGGGATAGACCTGAAGCCAATCCATGAACTTAGAGATGTCGTCGTCGGTGTCTTGGTCTATCACCTTAGTGAGGTCGCCTACACCGTCAGCATACACCACGGGCTTGCCCTGGAACTGAGCACCAAGCTCGAAGCGGGCGCCGAAACGCTTCTTCGGGATAAGACGGCCGAAGCCGAGGCCGAGGTATGGGCGGAAGTTTTTCACCTTAACGCCACCAGCCACATCACCATTTTTGTCGACGGGAATCTGGTAGTCACCAATCTCCAAATTGTATTTTCCACCTTCTGCGATGTACTGCTTCAGCTGGTCGCTGTGTCCTGTTATCTTCACCAGTTTGTCGCCACCCACTGAGAAGCCTGCCGTCACGAAGAACGAGCTGGCATTAGCAAAGGGATAGCAGTCTACTTTGAAATCGAAGGTGGTGCGCGAGAACTTGCCCTTCACGTCCATCTGTTCGTTATAGGTGATACCATTGGCCGTGCCCGACACGTCGGCCGTGGTGTTAATATTAATGTTCGGCATCACGTTAAAGCCCACACGCGCCTGCAGATATTTGGTAACAGGCACGGCTACATCAACACCGATTCCCTCAGTACCTACGCCTACGCCCGCGCCCACACGGTTTGCCAAACCGAAAAAGGCACTATTCTCCTGTGCCGACGCAGTGGTAACACCCGCCATCAGCATCAAACCGACTATCAAACTCTTTGCAAAGCTTAAATTCTTCACATTCTTCATATGGATGACTGTTTAATGGTTAAATAATATATGCTTACTTTTGCAAAAATAAGGAAATAAATGTAAACGAACAAGCAATTGCTATAAAAATGTTCAGTTTGTCCTCTTATTTGTTCCATATTGTAGGCTACAACACAGGAATAAGCTATATTACACAAGCAAAGAGACAAAGAATCTTTCACTTTGCCAATATACCCATTTGTTGGTATGCCAATAACCGTTTGACATTTATATCGCCTTTAATTCTTTAAAATATCATAAAATTTGAGTATTGCGGTACTTTTTAAAACTTAATACTTTTGCATCGGAAAAATATTAGTGCAGACACAGACCATCACAGAGCACCGAAACTAAAGCTGAAAGAATAAATGCAAAATTAAGATATGAATAAGAATTTATTGTTATTAGGCTTCCTTTCTTGCGCGCTCACCATGCCGGCAGTGGCAGAAGAGGTAGAAGACGCAAGCAAGGCACAGGCTCCCGTTGCAGAAAACGGGGAAAGCGTAAAGAAGAATGCACCGTCGCGTTTCACTATCGGCGGATATGGCGAGGCGGTGATGAGCCGCAATTTCTACAGCCAGCACTTCAACCGCTACCGTGACCCCGACACTTACAAAAACGACCCCAGCCACGGACGCTTCGACCTGCCACACGTCACGCTGAATCTCGGCTACGACTTCGGCCACGGATGGACGATGGGCATGGAGATAGAGTTTGAGCACGGTGGCACGGAGAGCGCCGTAGAGATTGATGCCGACGAGAGCGGCGAATATGAGGCTGAGACCGAGCGCGGCGGCGAGGTTGCGCTGGAGCAGTTCTGGATAAACAAAGCCTTTGCCGGCGGCAAGTTCAACATCAAAGCCGGCGAGATTATCATCCCCGTAGGCGAGATTAATGCCTACCACATGCCCAACAACTTCTTCTCCGTTTATCGCTCTGAGGGCGAGGCCAAGATGCTGCCTAACACTTGGCATCAGGTGGGCCTTTCGCTGTGGGGACGTGTGAGCGATTGGCGCTACGAGGCCATCTTCACCTCTGGCCTTGATGCCGAGCGCTTCGGCCACAACTGCTATGTACACTATGGCGCAACCAGTCCTTACGAATATAAACTCGCCAACGTGTATGCTGGTGCAGCACGCATCGACAACTATTCCATACCCGGTGTGCGTCTCAGTCTTAGCGGCTACTACGGCTACACCTTCAAGAACACCGAGCGTAAGGCAAGCGCCTCTTACGACAAGGTGCATGGCGCACTCGCCATCGGAAGTTTTGGTCTGGAGCTGAACCGCTGGAACTGGATCGTTCGTGGCAACGCCACCTACTCACATCTTAGCGACGCTGCAAAGATGACCACCTTTATGAACGCCTTCCCCAAACACACGCAGCAGGACGGTTCGCCTTCAAAGCACTCCCCCATCGCAAGCAATGCCTATGCTGTTGGTCTCGAGGCAGGCTACAACATCTTCTCACAGGTCGACTGTCTGCGCGACAAGCAGAAACTCTATCTCTTCGGTCGCTACGACGACTACAACACCTACGCTGCCGGCAACCAGAAGGCAGCATACAAGTATGACCACGTAAAGCGTATGGCAGTTGGCGTAAACTACTCGCCCGTGAAACAGGTTATCATCAAGGGCGAATATGGTAAGCGTTTCCTTAGTCATGGCTACAACGATGAGCCGAGCGTGTCGTTGGGCATCACCTACTACGGTTGGTTTCTGAGATAACAGCCAAGAGAAATAACAGAGTTTTAGTAATAAAAAAATAAAAACAGAAGAAGAAAATGAACAAGATCTTTAAGTATTCGATGATGTTCGCTGCCGCACTGACTTTCACAATGAGCTTCACAAGCTGCGACAACGACGACAATGACGAACACGTAGGCACCTTCGGCGAGAGCACACTGAAGGAGGTTAACTCAAGCTATGTTGACAACACCATTGTAGCAACATACCGCAACCTCGCCGACTATAACAAGCAGCTTGTTGCCGACATCAACGCCATGAGCAACGATGCTGGCGTACAGAAGGCTTGCGAAACATGGAAGCAGTCGCGCAAATGGTGGGAGTTTTCTGAGGCGTTCCTCTTCGGTGCTGCCGGCGACTATGCACTCGACCCCCATACCGACACATGGCCGTTTGACAAGAAGCAGTTTGAGAGCTACATGAAGCTCTACAAAGACCTACAGCTGGGCGGCGAAGGTGAAGAGAACGAGCTGGCAACAAACAACATTAACGATGCCATCACTAACGGTCAGAACCTTACAGGTTTCCACGCTGTGGAGTATCTTATCTTCCGCGACGGCAAGGCACGCCACTTTGCAGACCTGACAAGCAACGAGATCTACTTTGCCAAGGCTGCCGCACAAGACCTTTACCTCAGCTCGCTGAAGCTTGTTTCAGCTTGGGGTGGTAAGGTTTCTGCCGACGAGCAGGCTCTGTTGGACGAGGTAGAGTTTGCGTCTGCCATCAACTATGGTAAAAACTTCAAGAACGCAGGCAATGCCGGTTCAACCTATTCTACCGTGGTGCTGGCATCAAAAGAGATAATCGCTGGCGCTAACGACATCATCGGTGAGGTGCGCGACTCAAAGATCGGTGCTCCTGCAACAGGCGAGGACATCAACTACATCGAGTCGCCTCACGCCCGCAACTCAATTCAAGACTTCTACGACAACATCATGTCTGTAAAGCACGCCATTTATGGTGGCTGCACTGTCGACGGCACAACACCTAACGCCAAGTCGCTCATCGGTGTCTGCTTGACCAACAGCAAGACCAAGGCTGCCGCTGAGAACGTTATGACCAACCTTGAGAACGCGCTGAGCAAGATTGACGGCATGAAGAAGCCCTTCGTGCTCTACTATAGCGATCAGACCGCAAAGGACGCTATGGAGGCTCTTGACGGACTGGAGGAGTCATTGAACGCTCTTAACGATTTGCTCGACTAATTGAAATCTACATTATGAAACACATCAATTTTATTCCCTTCTTGTTGTCGGCATTAGCTTTCACGGCTTGTTCCGACAACGACACCCTCGACACCAACCTTCCCGAGGCAGAGTATGGCTCACCCAACGAGTGGTATTATGCTGGAGGTAAGCTTGGAACAACAAACATTCAGTCGGCATACGCTTACCGTCAGGCAACAGCTGCCGTTGACGAAGCGGGGTTGTCACTCAACTTCCAAATTGGCGAGTCGCTCTTCGAAAAAGACTACAACACCACTAACGATGCGTTTGCAGGCTTGGGCCCCGTTTACGTGCGTCGCGGATGCCTTTATTGTCACCCAAACTATGGTCATGGCAAACGCCAGAAAGCCTATCGTGCCGACCAAGACGGCAATGGCTACTTGCTCGTGGTGTATGACAAGAAGACCAATGCCTACATCTATTCTGTTGCAGGCATGCCTCAGACCAAGGCAGTAAAGCCGTTCAAACCACAGATTGACGAGAGCAAGATCGTTATTACATGGAAGGACTATACCGACGAATGGGGCAACAAGTTCCCTGACGGCGAGAGCTATTCGCTCAGCTATCCTGAGGTGACCATCCCTGCCGATGCCTACTATTCGCCCGTAACGGTTAAGCGCGACGGAAAGATGGTGGTTATCCCCTCTGACCAAGTGGCAAGCGAGATTGGCGTGCGCTTAGAGTCGACCATCGGCATCTATGGCACAGGTCTGACCGATGCCATTCCTGACGACTCGATCACAGCCGAATGGAAGCGTCAGAGCGCCTACTTCAACTCTGTAGGCAAGACCAACGCCCTGAACCCCGCTTATTGGGACCAGAACACGAACGAGTGGGTAAGCTACTATGTGAACAACGCTGGCGACAAGAAGAAATATGTGCGCCGCTACACCTACGCCATGAGCCGCGGACCAATCCTCGACGCAGCAGGTGCCAACGCCATCTGGAACATCACGAACGTGACACGTCCCGACCGCCGTTACCACTACCTGAGCCTTGACGGCACCATCTATGCCAAGTCGTCGATGGAGGATCCTGATGTTCAGGCGGGCTTCCCCGAATACATCAAGAGCATAGACCCGAACAACGCGCATCCCTCATGGCACACCGCCGACGTGAAGCAGAACATCTACAACTATCTGATGGCTAAGGATCTCGACCCCGAGATGTCGAGCTCGCAGTATAAGAACTTCATGATTTGGCACCGCGGACTGGCTGTTCCTGCCGCACGCAACACCACCACCGACCGCTTTAAGCAGGGCATGAAGCTCTTTAAGGAGATTGGTTGCGCCAACTGTCACCGCCCCTCATGGACCACTGGCGACGACGACATTCAGGACCCGAACGGCATCTTCACCAACAGCGACATGCCTCGCTATCCGCACCAGAAAATATGGCCCTACACCGACTTTGTGCAGCACCGTCTGTTCATGGAGAACGACATACGCACAGGCTGGTGCCGCACCACACCGCTCTGGGGCCGTGGTCTGTCAAAGCTCTGCACAGGTGCCGAAGACCGTCTGCACGACTGCCGTGCACGCAACACCATGGAGGCAATCATGTGGCATGGCAATGCCAAGAGCGATGCTCGCTACGCCATTGAGAAATTCCGCAAGCTGACCAAGGAACAACGCGACAACATCATCTTCTTTGTTGAGTCAATTTAACGGTCGGTTCTGTCGATTAATTTATTGAACCAAAATCAGCCGCACACGGCCTTGTATTAAACCCACAAGGCTGTGTGCGACTTTAAACATTTAAAGAAGCGACACATTAAAAGAACCCCAACTCTTTTGAATCCTCAAGCAATGAAACATCTGAAGACCATGATTCTCGTTGTGGCAACGGCAATCATCCTTATTCTTATAACAGCAACAATAGTTGAAAGCAGCAAAGGCACAGCCTTTGTCAGACAGCACATCTACACCTCGACGTGGTTTGTTGTGCTATGGGCAGCCCTTGTCGTGGCCGCCGCTGTCTACATAGTGCTGCGCAAAAACAAAAGCAACATCAGCACCAGCGTGCTGCTGGTACACGCATCGTTCTTGGTCATTCTGCTCGGTGCCTTTACCTCATGGAACATGGCTGAAAGCGGAACCATACATCTGCGTCAAGGCGAAGCTACAAGCACAATGAAAGATGAAGAGGGAGAAACAAAAGAGCTCGGATTCGAGCTATCGCTCAAAAACTTCAATGTGGTAAACTATCCCGGCACAGATGCGCCGATGGACTATGTAACCACGTTCACAGCCAAGACCCAAGAAATAAAAGTATCGATGAACAACATTGGCAGCTTCAACGGCTACCGCTTCATACAGTCGGGCTACGACAGCGACATGCAAGGCACCACGCTCGGCGTCTATCATGACCCGTGGGGCATAGGCATAACATACACGGGCTACGCCCTGCTCTTCATATCGCTCATCGCAACAATGGTCAGCAAGAAAACAAGAATACGCCATCTATACCGTAAAGCGCTCTCTCTGCAAGGCGCAAAGGCATGGGCTGTAACAGCGCTCCTTGCCGTTTCGTCGTTCGCAACATCGGCTAACGCACAAGAGATGGTGAAGATTGATGGCGACATTGCCGACGACTTCGGCAAGATATGCGTGCTTTACAACAGCCGCATCACCCCCATAAACACCGTTGCCACAAGCTTCGTAACAAAGCTCTGTGGCAAGCCGACATGGGATGATCTCTCCTCGAACCAGGTGTTTGCAGGATGGATCTTTGACGTGCCCTACTGGGAAACGGTGAAGATGATAGAGATAAAAGAAAAGAAAGCACAAGAGCTTCTCGGCATCAACGGCAAATGGGCTTCGTTTGACGATTTCTGGGACAACTACAACAATTATAAACTCGATGCCCCACTGAAGAAAGCCTATAAAGACGGCGACACAAAGCTACAGAAGCAGCTGCGCGATGCCGACGAGAAGTTTAACATCATACGCATGCTTTATGGCGGCGAGATGCTTAAGATGTTTCCTTATGCCGGCAAGCAGGGTCACATACAATGGTTTGCGCCGGGTCAGCCGCTCGGCAACCTAAAGCTCGACGAAAAGGAACTGGTGTTTATAAAAAAGTCGATGGACTATCTTGCCGAGAGCATCATAACGGGCGACAAAGCCCGTGCCGAGGAGATAGCAAAGAAAATTTACAGCTACCAGCATGTGAGGGGCAAGGCTGTCGTGCCGACAAAGTTTCGCATCTACACCGAAACCTTTTACAACAAGACAAACGCCCAGCGTCTACCCGTCATGCTTTATCTCACCCTCTCGCTGTTGCTTGCCATCGTGTCGACGCTTAGCCTCAACAACGGGAAACAGAAGAAGACGCGCCTCGTGAGCAGCGTGCTTGCTTGGGTTATGCTCATACACACCACCCTGTTGCTCGCCCTGCGTTGGTATGTGTCGGGCCATCTGCCCATGTCAAACGGTTACGAGACCATGCAGTTTATGGCATGGGCAACGCTCGTCGTCACCCTCATCATGCAGAAACGTTTCCTGCCCGTCAAGCAGTTCGGTCCGTTGCTCTCATCGTTTGCCTTGCTCGTGGCAATGATAACCGACGGCAATCCGCAAATAACACAACTCATGCCTGTGTTGCAGTCGCCGCTTCTCTCGGTTCACGTCATGGTCATCATGTTCTCCTACGCCCTGTTCGGACTGACGGCACTCATCGGTCTGCAAGGTCTCATTGCCCACCACCGCAAGCAGGAGGAGAAGGAGCAACAGCTTGCCGCCCTCTCGCAGTTTCTGCTCTACCCTGCCGTGGCGCTCATTGCCATCGGCATCTTCATCGGCGCCATCTGGGCAAACGTAAGTTGGGGACGCTACTGGAGCTGGGACTCGAAAGAAACCTGGGCTCTTATAACGATGCTTATCTATTCTGCCCCTCTTCATGCCGACATAAAATGGCTGAGGAAGGCGCAGCACATGCACATCTACATGTTACTGGCCTTCCTCAGCGTGTTGATGACCTATTTCGGTGTAAACTATTTCCTCAGCGGCATGCACTCGTATGCTTAACACAGCGCCGCCTTACGCTTCACGCCAACGGCCTCAACAAGACAGAGGTCTGGCGTGGAAGCGGTGACATTACAGCGCCCCAAGCATGCGCTTGATTACCACCTCAGCAGAGATCTCGCGGTTGGCGGCTTCGGGTATGACGAGCGAGTTGGGGCTCTCTATCACGTCGTCGGTAACGATGAGACCGCGACGCACGGGCAGACAGTGCATGAACTTGCCGTTGTTGGTCACAGCCATGTGAGCAGCATCGATGGTCCACGACATGTCTTTGCTCAAGATCTTTCCATAGTCGGCAGCGTTGGCCACGCCTGGGCAACTCCAGTTCTTGGCATACACAAAGTCGGCACCCTCCAGCGCCTTCATCTGGTCATACTCCACGCGAGCATTGCCCACAAACTTGGGGTCAAGCTCATAGCCGTGGGGATGTGTCACCACAAAGTCGACATCGGCAGCATTCATCCATTCGGCAAATGAGTTAGGCACAGCCTGAGGCAATGCGCGGCAATGGGGAGCCCATGACAGCACCACCTTAGGACGCGCAACGGTCTTGTGCTCCTCTATGGTTATGAGGTCAGCGAAAGCCTGAAGCGGATGCACGGTAGCTGTCTCCATGGCGAAGACTGGGCGGCCGCTGTATTTCACAAACTGGTTGACGATGGTCTCGGCATAGTCGAACTCGCGGTCTGTAAGCCCGGCAAATGAGCGTATGCCGATAAGGTCGCAGTAGCTGCCCATCACGGGGATGGCCTCAAGCAGATGCTCGCTCTTGTCGCCATCCATGATGACGCCGCGTTCTGTTTCCAGTTTCCACGCACCGGCGTTCACGTCAAGCACGATAACATTCATGCCGAGGTTCATCGCCGCCTTCTGTGTTGAGAGGCGTGTGCGCAACGAGTTGTTAAAGAAAATCATGAGCAAGGTCTTGTTCTTGCCCAGATGCTGGAAGCCGAAACGGTTGTTCTTCACTTCCTGTGCCTCAGCCAATGCCTGCTGCAGGTTGCCGAGGTCGTTGACGTTGAAAAATGTTTTCATTCGTTTTATAGTTAAAGCCCCTCTCCATCTCTCCCCGACGGGGAGAGGGGAGTGAATAGCTATGGCTATAGGAGTTTTGATTTTTAAATTTTGATTTTTGAATTGTCGGCTTTCAGCCGATGTTGAGTTTTCGAATTTTGATTTCCCCTTTTCCCTTCTCAAGGCGCCAGCCTTTTTTACCTTTTTACTTTTTTACCTTTTTACCTTTTTACCTTTAAAAATCCCCTTAACTCCTCACCTGTCCTTCACCCTCAATCAGCCACTTATAAGTAGTGATTTCTTCAAGCCCCATAGGACCGCGTGGACCAAGCTTTTGCGTGCTTATGCCTATCTCGGCACCGAGACCAAACTGCGCACCATCGGTAAAGCTGGTAGGAGCGTTCCAATAGACACAGGCAGCGTCAGCCACCTGTTGGAAGTGGTGAGCAGCTTCCGCGTCGGCGGTGACGATGCACTCGCTGTGTCCAGAGCCAAAGCGAGCGATATGGGCCAGCGCCTCATCGAGCGAGTCGACCGTCTTCACACCCATCTTATAATCCATAAACTCGGTGCTGAAGACGCTGTCCTCCTCATCCGCCGTCACCTCTTTTATATAAGGATAGTCTTTAAGCGCTGCGGCGGCACGGCTGTCGGCAAATATCTCAACATGCTTTCCGGCCATGTCAGCAACAAGGGCAGGCAGGGCGGCGAGGCGGCTACTATGAATGATGAGCGTGTCGAGAGCGTTGCACACACTCACGCGGCGTGTCTTGGCATTGGTGATGATGCGACGCCCCATGTCGAGGTCTCCATCCTTGTCAAAGTAGGCATGTACCACGCCGGCACCCGTCTCGATGACCGGCACGCGCGCCGTGTCGCGCACAAAACTGATGAGTTTTTTTCCTCCACGCGGAATGCAGAGGTCAACATATCCCACAGCGTTCAGCATGTCTGCCGTTGCCTCATGTGTGGCGGGCAACAGGCGCACCACATCGGTGCTTATTCCTTGCTGGCGCAGCACCTTATGAATGACGTCGATGATGGCTCTATTGCTGCTGTCGGCATCCTTGCCACCCTTGAGCACACAGGCGTTGCCGCTCTTGAAACAAAGCGAGAACACATCGAAGCTAACGTTAGGGCGTGCCTCGTAGATTACACCAATCACACCGAACGGCACACTCACCTTGCGCAGACGCAGACCGTTAGGCAACGTGCGCTGGCAGATAGTGTGTCCAAGAGGCGACGGCAGCGTTGCGACATGACGCATGTCGGCAGCAATGCCTTCAAGCCGCTCAGGTGTGAGCATCAGTCGGTCATACAGAGGGTTCGCCTTGTCCATGCGTTCGAGGTCGTTGACGTTGGCGTCGAGTAGCGCCCGTGCGTTGTCAGCAATAGCGTCGGCAACCGCCAGCAACACCTTGTTACGCACATCGTCGTCAAGAGTTGACAGCACGGCACTTGCCGCCTTCACATCTTTAAATATCTTTATGTTGTCTGCATCCATATTCTTAAATTTAGTTAGCTCGTCAACTATCAACTATCAACTCGTCAACTTATCAACTCGTCAACTCGTTAACTATCAAATAATCGTAATGCACGATAGGCTTCACGTCATGCTTGCCAATGAGCGCCGTAGCCTCGTCGCGGCTATATGCGCTACGTCCCACGCCGATTTTACGGCCGTCAGGAGCATATATATTGACGATGTCACCCTCCTCGAAGTCACCCTCGATGGCAGTAACGCCCACCATGAGCAGGCTGACCGCTCGGCTGTCCATCAGCGCCTCGGCAGCCTTAGCGTTGACGCGCACTATGCCTTTGGCGAAGCTCTCGCTGTGAGCAATCCACTTCTTCACGCCCGATGCCGCCTGTTTGTTTGCCACAAACGTGGTGTGGGGCGTGTCTTCAGCGTTCTCGACCAACAGGCGCAGGATGTTGTCGCGCTTGCCGTTGGCAATTATCACCTCGATGCCTTCATCAGCCACCTTGCGGGCAATGTTACATTTGGTCGTCATGCCGCCGCGTCCGAAGCCGCTTTTCTCCTGCTGTATATATTCGCTAAGGTCGCGACCAGGCTCCACCTTTGTGATGAGCTTCGACTGCGGGTCTGCGGGACTGCCCGTGTAGATGCCGTCGATGTTGCTTAAGATGACAAGACGCTCAGCCCCCATCATCGTGGCGATAAGTCCAGACAGCTCGTCGTTGTCGGTAAACATCAGCTCGGTCACGCTCACCGTGTCGTTCTCGTTGACCACAGGGATGACGCCGTTTTCAAGCATCACCCCCATACATGCGCGCTGGTTCAGATATTCACGTCGCGACGCAAAGTTCTCCTTCATGGTGAGCACCTGACCTATGCGGACGCCATACTCGCGGAAGAGGTCATAATAAAGCCCCGTGAGCTTCACCTGGCCGATGGCAGAAAACAGCTGTCGCTGCTCCACGCTGTCGAGCTTATGACCCACATGCAGCTCTGCGCGTCCGGCTGCCACGGCACCCGACGACACCAGTATGACCTCATAGCCATGCTTTCTCAGCCACACCACCTGGTCTACAATGGCAGACATGCGTGTGACGTCCAGCTTACCGTCGTCGCGGGTCAGCACATTGCTGCCCACCTTTATAACTATTCTATTCAAATGAGGAATGTTTATTTTTTGTCCTTCTCTCTAATCTCCACTCGTCTGATCTTGCCGCTGATGGTCTTAGGCAGCTCGTCGACAAACTCGATGATGCGCGGGTACTTATACGGCGCCGTCTCGTGCTTGACATGGTTTTGCAGTTCCTTCACCAGCTCGTCGCCAGCCTTGTCTTTCCACTCCTTGCCCAGCACCACGGTGGCCTTCACCACCATGCCGCGAATGTCGTCGGGCACACCCGTGATGGCACATTCCACCACCGCAGGATGAGTCATCAGCGCACTCTCCACCTCAAACGGGCCGATGCGGTAGCCACTGCTCTTTATCACGTCGTCAATGCGTCCCACGAACCAGTAGTAGCCATCTTCGTCGCGCCACGCCATGTCGCCAGTGTAGTAGATGCCGTCGTGCCACGCCTTACGTGTGAGCTGGTCGTCGCGGTAGTAGCCTTTGAACAGTCCGAGCGGCTTCACGTCGCCCACGCGCACCACTATCTGACCCTTCTCACCATCCTCACACGACGTGCCGTCGGGGCGCAGGAGGTCGATGTCGTACTGTGCATTGGGCTTGCCCATAGAGCCGGGTTTGGGCGTCATCCACGGCATGGTGCCGAGCGTCATACACGTCTCCGTCTGTCCGAAGCCCTCCATCAGGCGTATGCCCGTCAACTCGTAGAACCGGTCATAGACAGCTGGGTTCAACGCCTCACCAGCCGTGCAGCAGTAGCGCAGCGACGAGAGGTCATACTGTGAGAAGTCCTCACGAATCATGAATCGATAAACCGTAAGCGGCGCACAGAACGAGGTGATGTGGTATTGCTCTATCTTACGCAATATTTTCTCTGCCGTGAACTTCTCATGGTCGAACACAAACACGGCGGCGCCAGCAAACCACTGTCCGTAGAACTTGCCCCACACGGCCTTGCCCCATCCCGTGTCTGCCACGGTGAGGTGTATGCTGTCTTCGCTCAGGTTGTGCCAGTACACGCCCGTCACGAGGTGGCCGAGAGCGTAGAGGAAGTCGTGTGCCACCATCTTAGGTTCGCCACTGGTGCCGCTGGTGAAATACATGAGCATGGTGTCGTCGTTGGTGTTGACGTGGTTGGGGCGCACAAAGGCAGGAGCGTTCTGCCACTCTTTGTGCCAGTCGTGGAAACCGTCAGGCACCTCGGGACCGACCGAGATGAGCGTCTGCACCGTCGGACTCTCGCTCATGGCGTCGCTCACCTGTGTGAGCACATACTCCTCGCCCACACACACTATGGCACGCACGCTGGCGCGGTTGTTGCGATACACGATGTCGTGCTTCGTCAGCATGTGCGTAGCAGGTATGGCTATGGCGCCGAGCTTATGTAGGGCGAGCATGGTGAGCCACCACTCGTAGCGACGCTTCAAGATAATCATGACCATGTCGCCATGTCCTATGCCGAGCGAGGCAAAGTAAGCTGCCGTCTGGTCGCTCTCGCGCTTGAGATCGGCAAACGTAAATATCTTCTCTTCGCCCTCGTCGTTGGTCCAGATGAGCGCCACCTTGTCGGGCTGCTCCTCTGCCCACACGTCCATCACGTCGTAGGCGAAGTTAAAGTTTTCGGGGATGTTGAAATGTAGATGCTCCCGATAGTCCTCCTCAGAGGTAAAACGGGTCTGCGTAAGAAATCTTTCAATCATTTTCTTA
>Ga0129313_1000821_pt1 | contig 22587 bp, 20 predicted proteins | sample O1105metagenome_FD_94436 | JGI IMG/M metagenome (GOLD analysis project Ga0129313, IMG submission 94436) | Orangutan group fecal microbial communities from fecal samples from Wisconsin, USA - O1105 metagenome | ecosystem: Host-associated > Mammals > Digestive system > Large intestine > Fecal...
GCAGACGGACAAGTTTTCTTTTAAACTCTGGTTCATAAACGTGTGGCATAATAATCTCTCCTTATAATCATTAGTATATCTTATCAGCCACTACTGTTACAACTATAGTTTATCACAACAACCTATGATGCCAATGACTGCCTGGTGAAGGAGCACCACACCCTACCAGGAGGCAGCAGGGATGTCATAAGAGCCTACGATAAGGACAGCCGAGAGACTTCTGTCACCTGCGGCAGTGCAAAAGTAGAGAAAGCATTTGATGAACTGGGCCGTCTGTCATCTATTAAAAGAAACGGCGGCAGGCTCACAACGGCCTATACTTATGAAACAGCTTCGGATGGCGGACAGACAGGCCGTGTGAAAACGGTCAAAAACGGCAGCCATTCAGAAAATTATACCTATGATACATGGGGCAATGTGACAAAAGTCACAGAGAACAGCAGCCAGACAGGAAAGGCCTATGCCTATGATGCCCAGGGACAGCTGATCCGTGACTATGACCCGGATAAAAAGCTCTGGTTTGGCTATAAATACGATGCCGGCGGCAACCTGACAGAAGTGCGCAGTTATCCGGCAGCAGAAAACGGAGATCCGGAAGGCGAAGGAACTGTCATAAAGAAATTTACTTATGGCAGTGCATGGAAGGACCAGCTGACAGCCATGACCATGGACGGGACAACACGAAACTTCACCTATGATGCCAACGGTAATCTGCTGAGTGACGGAAAGTATACTTACAGCTGGACAAAAGGCAGTATGCTTGCCAAGGTAACAGGAGATGGCCTGGAAGCAGCTTATACGTATGATGCATCGGGTATCCGCACATCAAAGGCAGTAAACGGTGTGAAGACAGAATACCTGACAGCAGGGGGAAGTATCCTGGCAGAGAAGAAGAACGGGAAATGGCAGCATTATCTGTATGAGGGCAGCGGCCAGTTGATGGCTATCCGTTATAAAGGTGCAGACTACTATTATATCCGTGATGGTTTGATGTGCATCACAGGACTGGTTGACGCCAATGGCGCGGCTGTAGTAAACTACAAGTATGACAGCTGGGGCAAACTGATCAGCATCACGGGCAGCATGGCAGATACACTTGGTAAGGATAATCCTTACAGATACAAGGGCTACTACTATGATGATGAGACAGGGATGTATTATCTGAAGAGCCGTTATTATCAGCCGGAGATTTGCAGGTTCATCAGTGCGGATGTGTATATCGCGACGGAGCTGAATATGAATGGCAGCAATATGTATAATTACTGTAAAAACAATCCTGTTATGTTAATGGATTCAGATGGAGATTTTGCTATCCTTGCAGTAGTGGGTGCTTATTTGGCAGAAAAAGGAACAGCAATGTTTGCAGGCGCGGTGGTTAATGTTGCGACAACCGCCATAACAGCGGGTATTTTGGGTGAAAAATACACATTGAAAGATGCTGTCATGGCAGCAGTAACAGGTGCGGTAGGGCCACTTAACTGGAAAGCACAGGTGGGATTAGCGGTTACTAGCGGTGTATATAATTTGGGAGTAGCAGCTATAAAAGGAGAAGATATAGATACTGCTTTGGCAACGACAGCAATATCTGTTGCAGGATCTCTGGGCAGCACGGGAAGCATTTCTTCAATGTTAAAGGCGGATATCTCGATTGGTACATCGACGGTGATAGGTATGACCTGTGATTTTGGTGTAAACCTTAGTACATCAGCGGCTACAAAGGCGGTCAGTAGTTTGTCACATGCATCAAAGAAACCAAAAAAGAAAAATGGTTCTGTTCAGGCATATGTGATTAGAGCAGCAATCCAGGCTGTTGTTCGTCAGGCACTTATGTCAAAAGGCAGGGCGTCTAACAGGAGGAAACGCGGTTGGATAGATTTGGAAGGTATTCGGAAGAGAAGAACGTACAATTAATCATTCAAAGTGAGAAGGGTATCTGGTTGCCTATATGTGTATTGACAGGATATGGTGCTATAATGTCAGGAAGTCTTTATTTTCAAGATATAATATATTTTTTTAATGGGGGCTATAATGCTGATGCCAAGAGGCTTGCAGTGATAATTATATCAACGATTATAGTGACCTATGTGGCAGTGAAAATGCTTTTTTATGGATGCGCTTTTGGTAGGAAATTGTTAATGGATAAAGAAGGTTGCAGGATTAGTTTTCTTATATTTAACAGGTTTTATAGATGGGATGAGTTGTCAATAAAACGGTTGGAAGATTATAGTCATATGAAATACGACGGGGTGAGATGGAATCATACCAATCCGTATAAGGAAGGAATTTTCTTTTCATATAAGAGAGTGAGAAAAAAAGCAAATATGCTGCCAAGAGATTATAGCAGAAAAAAAAGACCATGGAGTACTTTTTTTGTAAACTTTTCTCCATATGGACTTCAGGAAAATTGGCAAGAAAAAATGAAGGACAAGAACAAGATTGATTTTTTAGATATTTTAGAATTTAAGATAGAATGCCCAAAAAGACCATGGGAACTCTATCCGGTCGACAAAGAACTATTTTTTCATTACCTGGATTTATGGGGAGTAGAAATAGAAGGTCATCAGAGAGAAAAAGGTTAATTATAGGATACAAACAAAATAGATAGTTTAACTTTTTAATAATTGATTTTCCTGAATGCCCCGCATTCCTACGGGGCATCTCTTCATCATGAGAAAGATAAACTAAAAATATATAAACAAAAAGTTTTAGGTAATTGCGAAACTCGAACCTGTAATTAAGTAAAAGTTATCCACAATCCTTAAAGAAAATTCACTTCCCTTTCGTTAATGTACTATTCCTATGATGGCAGGTGGATTTGTATTTAGACATGGTAAACAAACTTCTCAGACAAACTGCGAAGAAAAGAATTTATGAATATCAAAGGTTATGCAATTAAAGGATTCAAATTTCGAATGTACTGATGCTGGTGGATTTTTCAACATTTACGCAAATTTTGTAGGTGGAGTGTGAGTATCGGACGCCTGACAAAAGTCAGCGGCAAAGCCCATGTGGGCGGTGCGGAAACACAGATCCAGGTGCAGTATGGTTATGAGAAAGACCGTCTGGCGAAGATCACCCACAATGGCTTTGATTATGCCTTCACCTATGACGGTTTCGGCAACAGGAAGAGTGTAAAGATCGCCGGGACGGAAGCGGTCAGCCATACATACGGTGACAGGAACGGTCAGCTGTTAAATAGCACCTATGCCAACGGCTGGGAAGTCTCCTATACCTATGACAGCATGGACAGGGTGACCCAGGTGAAGGCTGCGAAGGGAAGCAGCAGCTATGTGATCGGCCAGTACCTGTATGACAGACAGGGAAGAGTGGCACGGTTCATCGATGGCCAGGTACCCGGTAAGTCCTGTACCTATGGCTATGACCTGACGGGACGACTGTGTGAAGCGGTCTTTGATGACGGTACGGCCTACAGCTACACCTATTTTTCGTTATATGGATTTATGGGGAGTAGAAATAGAAGGCCATCAGAAAGAAGAAGGTTAATAAGATACAAAGTAGATAGTTTAATTTTTAATAATTGATTTTCTTGAATGCCCCGCATTCTTGCGTGGCATCTCTTCATTACTAGGAGCATTATGTGCGATTCCATATACAAGTAAAATGGGGCTTGCGACCAGTACAATGACAAAAGTTTTAGAGGATAGTACGAGTGAGGAAGGAATTACAGGAGAAACATTAGTGTTTTCGAACGTATAGCAAATAAACAATTTTATACGCACTGAGAGAGACGGCGTTGAATTGTTTACTTGCTACCGTTCTTTTTGATACTTGGGCTACAAGCGGATTCTCTCTTTGCTTTTAGCGAACTGCAAAGGATTCGCAGTCTGTGCCTTCTTTTGTTTTAGGGGAACATTCGCAGGCACCGACGCAGATGCAGTTTAAGGTGCAGTAGTCAACGTTTCCTGCATGATGTTTACAATCGTGAACGCCGCATTTAATTGAATTGTTTGCTTCCATTTTGATAAGCTCCTTTCATTTTGAGAAAAATGACATATTGACGGGCGACAGCATTAGTTTGCGCCGGAATTTAGGAAATATGTATAAAAGACTATTTTTTTTCAAAAAATTTGTTATACTGATAGTATACGTTCAAAATAAGAGAAGACAGGAGGGATCTTTATGCAGCATGAGGTAACGAATGTTCAGAAGTTGTTGGATCAGCAGGGACATGTTGTGACACCCGGTTGGGCAAGACGGCCGGTCTGGCAGTATAATCGCGAGAATATTGCGGCACCTTCTTTCCGAATCAAGGAGTGGGATTATTATATGGCGGTGGGAGAACATTATGCCGCCGCATTCACTTTGTCTGATCTTGGTTATGCAGGACTTGTCAGCGTATCGCTGATTGATCTTGCGGAACGAAAGGAACATACTGAGACTATACTGACGGCATTGCCTATGGGACGATTAGGACTGGGGAGGACATCGGACGATGGGAATGTGGATTTTAAAAATGGTCGGATTCATCTTCGTTATACGGTAAAGCCGCAGAGAAGAAGGATTCAGTGTGTTTTCCGTGATTTTCAGGATGGCAAGACATTGACGGCGGATCTTCTGATGAAGCAGCCGGAGATGGACAGCATCTGTATTGCAACACCGTGGAAGGAGAGGCCGAAAGCTTTTTATTACAATCAGAAAGTGAATTGCATGCCGGTGAAGGGCAGCGTCAGTTTTGACGGACGTGATTACATTTTTGATGGAAGAAAGGATATGGCGGTCCTTGACTGGGGACGCGGTGTGTGGACTTATGACAATATCTGGCGTTGGGGAACATGCAGCACAAGGCTGAATGGCGTACCTTTCGGATTTAATCTTGGCTATGGATTCAGTGATCGAAGCAGTGCCACAGAGAATGTGATTTTCTACAATGGCCATGCCCATAAACTTGAGGATGTTGTGTTTATGATCCAGCAGGATGACAATGGTCAGTTCAGGTATATGGATCCATGGACGATTTCATCCAGTGATGGTCGGTTTGAGGGGATTTTTGAGCCGATTCTGGATAGGAATGCGAAGATTGATATGAAGGTGATTGTCAGTGAACAGCATCAGGTGTTTGGGCATCTGACAGGGACAGCTGTTCTGGATGATGGAACAGAGCTGAAGATGCGTGATGTTATCGCCGCGATAGAAGTTGTTCATAATCGCTATTAAGACATTTAAGAGACGTGTTGTCTGATGGAGGAGAGGGACTGTCAGGCAATGGGGTGACAGAAGCAGTTGTTGGCGGAACTGCGGTAATTAGGAGGGATTTACATGAGAGGAGCAGTAGAACTTAAGACAGATGGATGTACAGATCTGCAGTTAGATAGCAGCAAGCATTATATTGTGACTAAATGGTACGGCAGCAGTCTGGCGATTTTTGAAGAAGCCGCTTTTCATCAATATCTCAGAAGACTGGATACGGATTTTAAGGACAATGGCCATGGACAGAGTGTCATTCGGTATTTTCTGTCGGCGGCGGTGACAATGATGACAGAGGAATCGGAGGGATGGCGGATCCCTCCGGAACTGCTGGAATGCATTGAGAAAGACGGCGAAGCTTTGGAATACTGGCAGTGTGAAATCAACAGCAGTTATCAGGACAGTCTGCCGATCCTCGTCGTGGCGGCATCCGGGAATATGGACAGTGCCATTGAGATGACAAAAGAACGGCATGCCGGATAAACAACTTAGGCGGTGAATATGATTTTTATAAACGCATGTGAATATACAATGAATAATCAGCCGGACAGAATTGACAGGCAATAGAAGGAGGTGCAGTACATGGGCGGTTATCTGAATCCCGGGAATGAGAAGTTTGGAGAAGCTTTGAATTCCCAGATTTATGTGGATAAAACGGGGTTGATTGAATATACCAATCGGGTCATGTACAGCAACCAGAAATATGTGTGTGTCAGTCGGCCTCGACGCTTTGGCAAATCAATGGCAGCCAATATGTTGGCGGCATATTACAGCCGTGGCTGTGATTCCCGGGAATTATTTCAGGGGTTGAAGATTTCAAAAACGGATGCCTTTGATAAGAAACTGAACCAGTATAATACAATTTTTTTGAATATGCAGGAATTCCTCAGCCGCAGCAAAGATATGGATCAGCTGCTGGATAGATTGAAGAGATTGGTTTTAAGAGAAATTTTATGGGAGTATTCAGAGATTGATTTTTTTGATCGTACAGATTTAGTGGAAAGCATGAGGGATGTCTATCAACAGACAAAATGTCCGTTTGTGGTCATTATTGATGAATGGGACTGTATTTTCAGGGAATATCGTGAGAATCATGAAGCGCAGGAGCAGTATTTGGATTTTCTAAGAGATTTTCTGAAGGACAAGGCCTATATTCATCTGGCATATATGACCGGAATTTTACCAATTAAGAAATACGGTACACATTCAGCGCTTAATATGTTTGATGAGTTTTCCATGACGAATCCGGGGCCGTTGGCAGAATTTGTTGGTTTTACAGAAGAGGAAGTGTCTGCTTTATGTGATCAGTACGGAAGAAATCTGGCAGAGCTGAAAGAGTGGTATGACGGTTATCATTTTGAGATGGCAAAATCTGTTTACAGTCCGCGTTCTGTGGTAACAGCTGTTTTAACCGGTATTTGTGATTCTTACTGGAATCGAACAGAGACGTTTGAAGCCCTTCGTTTTTATATTGATATGAATTTTGAAGGGTTAAAGGATGATGTTCTGAGCATGCTGGCGGGAGAGAGAATTCCCGTCAATACAGGCACGTTTTCAAATGATATGACCACATTTTATAGCGAGGATGATGTGCTGACATTGCTGATTCATCTGGGCTATCTGGGATATGATTTCTCATACAAGGAGGTTTTCATTCCAAACAGTGAGGTACGGGGAGAGTATATTAATGCTGTTGCTGCATCTCAGTGGGGTGAGGTTTCCAAGGCATTGAAGCATTCTGCGGATACGCTTCAGGCAATCTGGCAGAAGCATTCGGAGAAAGCAGCAGAGGGGATTGCGCAGGCACACTTTGAGACGGCACATATTCAGTACAATGATGAAAATGCGCTGAGCTATACCATTTCCCTTGCTTTATATGCAGCAAGAAATTTTTACACGGTCTATCGAGAACTGCCTACAGGCAAGGGATTGGCCGATATGGTCTTCCTGCCCCGCAGACAGTTTCCGGACAAGCCGGCACTGGTGGTTGAACTGAAATGGAATCACAGTGCTGAGGGTGCTATTGCACAGATCAAAGAAAAACAATACTGCAAAAGTCTCGAAGATTATCATGGGAATATTCTGCTGGTGGGTGTCAACTATGACAAAGCCACGCGAGAACATACCTGTGTGATTGAAGAGGCAGAGAAATAAATTATGAATTCTATGTAAGAGGGTGTCTGAGGATATCCTCTTTTTGAATTTAACTTTTCTAAACTTTCTTTCAGAATTCTTTCACTCCGTATAACTTTCTTACAATACCCGGACTTTTCCTGTTTTCGTATTTTTCTGTGCTATGATAGGGGCATCAAAGAGAACAGGGGGCGATAGCTTGAAAAATATATTGGAATATCTTGAAGGTTCAGCGGGACAGTGGCCTGATAAAACGGCTTGCGCAGATACAGATACATTGATGACCTGGCGTCAGCTTCGGGAGGCGGCAGCTAGGATCGGCAGTTTATTGCTTAGATATGGAGTGACACATTGTCCGGTGGCTGTTTATATGGAGAAAACGCCAGCCTGTCTGGCAGCAATGCTTGGAACGGTTTACGGAGGTAACTTTTATACAGTGATCGATACAAAGATGCCCTGGGACAGAATACGCAAAATTTTCAGTGTGCTGAGGCCGGCGGCTGTCATTACTGACAGGGATCATGAGGAGCGCGTTTGTGAAGCACTTGCTTCAGGGAAAAAAGATAGTCCGAAGATTCTGCTTTATGAAGATGCCCTGCATACACCGGAGAATAGGGAAGGGCTGGCGGAGGTTCGCAGAAAATCAGTAGATACGGATCTTGTCTATACACTTTTTACATCCGGTTCCACAGGCATGCCGAAAGGTGTTGCTGTGACACATCGGAATGTGATAGCCTATGCCGAATGGGTGAAGACCACCTTTGATATCAATGAAGAGACTGTTTTCGGCAGTCAGACACCGTTTTATTTCAGTATGTCCGTGCTGGACATTTATGCAGCACTGGCGGCGGGGGCAGAGCTTCAGATTCTGCCGAAACGGCTTTTTGCTTTTCCGGTGCGGCTGCTGGAATATATGAACAGCCGGAAGGTGAATACGATTTACTGGGTGCCGACAGCATTGTGTATTGTGGCCAATTGGAAGGTGCTGGATTATGTGCCTCTTCAATATATGGAAAAGGTACTGTTTGCCGGTGAGGTGATGCCGGTGAAACAGCTGAACTACTGGCGAAAGAAAATGCCGGAGCTACTGTATGCGAATCTCTATGGGCCCACAGAAGTCACCGATATCTGTGCGTATTATATTGTCGACCGGGATTTTGCGGACAGCGAGACACTGCCGATCGGCCGGGCCTGTGATAACTGCGATCTGATCATTCTTCGTGAGGACGGTACAGAGGCCGCACCGGGGGAAGAAGGTGAATTATGTGTCAGAGGTTCCTTTGTAGCCAGCGGATATTATGGAGATCCGGACAAAACAGATGCGGCATTCATCCAGAATCCGTTAAACCCGTGGTACCCGGAGAAGATTTATAAAACCGGGGATCTGGTCCGATATAATGACAGAGGAGAACTGCTTTATCTGGGACGCCGAGATTTCCAGATCAAACATATGGGATACCGTATTGAACTGGGTGAAGTGGAGGCGGCAGCCGGCGCAGCTTCTGATGTCAAAAGCTGTGTCAGCATTTACGATGAGGACCGAGACCGAATCATTCTTTTCTATGAGGGCGGCCCGAAAAAAGAAAGCCAGATGCGGACTCTGATGGAAGAAAAACTGCCGGCGTATATGCGGCCGGGAGAATGCATCCGGGTAAAGCGGATGCCGGAAAATGCCAATGGCAAAATAGACAGAAAATACTTGAAAAACTACTATATGGATTTGATGGCCGGGCAAGCCATGGGATAGGAGATTATGATGAAGGAATTGTTAGATATTTTAAATAAGGTGAAGCCGGGGGTTGATTATGTGAATGAGAAGCATCTGGTGTCGGATGAGCTGATTGATTCACTGGATGTGATGACGATTGTGACGGAGATTTGTGATGAGTTTGATGTGGAGGTTCTGCCGACGGATGTGGTACCGGAGAATTTTGAGTCTGTGGAGGCGATGTGGCAGCTGATTACACGGCTTCAGGAGGATTAAGCTGTTCGGGAGGATGACGACGGGATGAGTTATACATCTTATTTCTATCTGCTGTTTTTTCTGGGGGTGCTGGTGGTTTTGTACTACCTGATGCCTCTGAAGAAGCGGTGGCTGGTTTTGCTCGGCGGCAGTTATTTCTTCTATTGGCTGGCTTCCGGCAAACTGATTGTTTTTCTGCTGATCACGACAGTGACGGTTTATCTGGGAGCGATTGCCATGGAGCGGGAGCAGAGAGCTTTCGATGCTGTGAGAAAAAGCCTGGAGAAGGAAGAGAGAAAAGCCAAAAAGGCTGCGATGATGTGCCGGAAGCGTCATATTGTTCTTGCGATGGTTCTGATCAATGTGGGGCTTCTGGCCTTTTTAAAATATTATCATTTTTTCAGTGAAAATGTAAATGCCCTGGGAAGCTGTCTGAGGCTGGGCGTTCAGATGCCGGCGCTGAAACTGGTGATGCCATTGGGGATTTCTTTTTATACACTGTCGGCGGTGGGATATGTCATCGATGTGTATCGCGGGCAGACGGCGGCGGATCACCATTTCGGAAGACTGGCACTTTTTCTCAGCCTGTTTACCAATATTACAGAGGGGCCGATCAGCCGATACGGGCAGCTGGCGGGGCAGACCTTTGAAGGACATCGGGCGGATTACCGGCAGTTTACATTTGGTGCACAGCTGATCCTCTGGGGCCTTTTTCAGAAAATGGTGCTGGCGGACAGGGCGGCGCTGCTTGTGAGTACGGTTTTCGGCAGTCCATCGGATTACAGCGGCGGTGTTGTGATACTGGCGATGTTTGTTTACACACTGCAGATTTATGCGGATTTTGCGGGATGTATGGATATCGTCCGGGGCAGCGGCGCACTGTTTGGCGTTGAGATCGCGCGAAATTTTCATCAGCCGTTTTTTTCCAGATCTATCGGGGAATTCTGGCGGAGATGGCATATGACGCTGGGAGCCTGGTTTAAAGATTACATTTTTTATCCGGTGACATTGTCAAAGACAAATATGAAACTGGGCAGATGGGCCAAGAAGCATCTGAGTCCACATCTGGGACAGGTCATGCCAACTGCCTTTGCATTATTTTTCGTCTGGCTGGCCAATGGACTCTGGCACGGTGCGGCATGGAAGTATGTGGCTTACGGCATGTACTATTATGTATTGACGTTATTCGGCCTGCTTTTCAAACCGGTAATTTTTAATTTCTATGAAAGAACAGGTATCAGAAAAGACAGCCGACCATGGCAGTTCTTTTTAATGGCGAGAACGTTTATATTGGTGAATATCGGCATGCTGTTGTTTCGAGCTGACAGTCTGCATATTTTTGCGGATATGTTTGTATCTATGTTCAGGAAGACAACGGGACAATGGCTGGAGCTGGGGCTGGATGTGCATGACCTGGCGGTGCTGGCAGCAGGAGCAGGTCTTATGCTGGCAGTGGGCATACTGAGAGAAAAGGGCATCTGCATCCGGGAACGGATTGCATCATGGCCGATTGTGTTTAGGTGGACCGTTTATACGGGCGCATTTTGTGCCATTGTGCTGTTGGGAGCTTATGGCAGCGGATATGGTGTAGTGGATCCGCTGTATGCCAATTTCTAATATGCTTAATTTCGCAGCAATAACTTCGTGAATGAGGAGTCAATGAGATGCATATATCTAATAAAAAACAATTTGCCGGGCGGGCATTGAAAATCATGGCCTTTGTTCTGCTGGCGGTTTTACTGCTGGAGGGAATGTCCGAAGCGCTGATGCCAAGGTCAAATTCCGGCAGCGGCGGTATGCATAATTACCGGGCCAGAGGTTTTTATGGGGAAGAAAAGGATTCCCTGGAGGTGGCAGCCATCGGCAACAGTGATCTGGCCAGTGGATTTTCCCCCATGGAATTGTGGAAAAGTCATGGTATTTCAGGATTTGCCTGTGGAGAACCCAATCAGACCATTGACCAGTCGGTACGTCTGCTGCAGGAGGTGCTGACCTGCCAGAAGCCGAAAGTGGTTATTTTGGAGACGGATACCCTTTTTCAGGAAAATATAGATGGCCATCTGGCGTCGCTGGTCAAGACGGCAGTCAATTATCTTTTTCCAGTGGTGGAATATCACGACAGGTGGAAAAATGTTACGTTGGAAGAACTTATGGGAAAACAGTCAAAACCATGGCATGATCCAAGCAAGGGCTATCGGTATTCCGGTGACCGGGTGGCCTATAAAGGGGCCGATTATATGGAAGAAACAGGTGAAAAGGAAGAGATTGATGCCGTTGCCATGAAGAGTCTGGATCAATTTGTTGAAATCTGTCAGAAAGCAGGCATTCAGGTGATGCTTATGGAAATGCCCTCTGCTAATTCATGGAATATGGCCAGACACCAGGCGGTGGCGGACTATGCATCATCCAGGAATATTCCTTTTGTAGATTTTAATATGAAGGATAAGATGAAGGAGACCGGATTTGACTGGATGACGGACAGCCGGGACGGCGGCAATCATCTGAATTACAGCGGAGCCGGGAAAATCAGTGCATGGTTGGGGGATTATCTGGCAGCGCATTATCAGCTGGCGGATCATAGAAAGGATCAGCACTATCAGAGATGGCAGCAGGATGTCAGTGCCTATGACCGCATAATCTCAGGTGCTGTTCAGCAGACAGCAGATGAAAGTTAAACATACAGACCGAGAAAATGACCATTTGTGACCGTTCACAGAATGGTCATTTTTTCGTCACAAAATTCCCACTAAAAAATCACAAAGGTTGGCTATGCTATAGATGGAATAAAGGACATGCTTTTTTGCGGCATGAAACAGATGATTACGAAACCCATTAAACCGATTAGAATTTCTGGGTTTCGTAATTGTCTGTTTAAATCAATAGAAGGAGGAGAGAGGCTTTGATAGAAGTCAAAAATCTTGTGAAGAAATACGGCGATCATGTGGCTGTGGACCATCTGAGTTTTACAGTGGAAGAAGGCCGCATCTATGGTTTTCTGGGGCCGAATGGTGCCGGCAAATCTACGACGATGAATATGATTACCGGTTATATCGGACCGACAGAGGGCAGCATTATGATCAATGGGCATGATATGCTGGAGAATCCGGAGGAGGCCAAGAAGTGTATCGGTTATCTGCCGGAGATCCCGCCGCTGTATACAGATATGACGCCCCTTGAATACCTGCGCTTTGCGGCTGAATTAAAGGGGATTGCGAAGAATAAAAGAGAGGACGCGGTGAAAGAGGTCATTCAAGATGCCCGGCTTGAGGATGTGGCGGACCGCTTAATAAAAAATCTGTCAAAGGGGTATAAGCAGCGTGTGGGTCTGGCGCAGGCACTGCTTGGCTATCCGGAAGTCATTATTCTGGATGAACCAACGGTTGGTCTCGACCCGGCACAGATTATTGAGATGCGTGAGTTAATCCGCAGCCTTGGAAAAAAGCATACAGTTATCCTGAGCTCTCATATTTTGTCAGAGATCAGTGCAGTCTGCGATGATGTGCTGATTCTGTCCCACGGCAAACTGGTGGCCAGTGATACAACGGATAATCTCGGCAAGCTCATGGAGGATAAAGTTACCCTTCACCTGACCGTCAAAGGCGATGAAGAGACCATCAAAGGTGCACTGGATTCTATTGAAGGTGCAGAGAGTATTGAATATAAGGATTCTGCGGAAAAGGATTGTGTGGATGTGCTGATCCAGAGTGATCCGAAGACAGAGATACGTGAGATGATCTTCTACAGATTGGCAGCGATCCAGTGTCCGATCTATGCGATGAACCAGATCAAGAAATCACTGGAGGATGTCTTCATGGAACTGACTGCAGATACCAACGAGGCCAATAAAGAAGACGGAGAGGAGGCAGCAGAGCATGACAGCGATTTATAAAAAAGAATTACGTTCGTATTTTACATCCATGACGGGGTATATCTGCATGGCCTTTATGCTGGTGGTTATCGGCATCTACTATGCGGTCATTAACCTTGCTTCCGGTTATCCGTATTTTGGCTATACGCTGTCCTGCGTTATCGTGCTGTTCCTGCTGATGACGCCTGTGCTGACTATGCGTATTCTGGCAGAGGAAAAGAACCGCAAGACGGATCAGCTGCTGTTTACAGCACCGGTTTCTCTTTGGAAGATTGTGGTGGGCAAATATCTGGCCATGGTGACAGTATTCGGACTGGCACTGCTTGTTGCCTGCTTTTATCCGCTGATTCTCAGCCGGTTTGGTACGGTTTCCCTGCCAATGGCGTATACAGCCATTCTTGGCTATTTCCTGTACGGGGCAGCCTGCATTGCCATTGGGCTGTTTATCTCTTCTGTCACAGAGAGTCAGGTCATTGCGGCTTTGCTGACCTTCTTCGTGCTGCTTGTATTTTATATTACAGGTACGATTACAAAATCATTGCCGTCAACAGCAGTGTCATCCTTTATCATATGGATCTTTGTCATCCTTTTTGCGGCATGGCTGGTGTATAATCTGACGGCCAATATGAAGATTGCACTGGCAGCAGGGATTGCGGCAGAAGCCGTCAATATCATTATTTTCTTTGTAAAATCAGACTGGATGGCAGGCTCTGTGGCAAAAGCACTGGGTGCCTTTAATATGACATCCTTTTTCTCAAACTTTGGTTCAGGCGTTTTTGATGTGACGGGCATTGTCTATTATCTGTCCATCATCGGGTTCTGCATCTTTCTGACGATTCAGTCCATCCAGAGAAAACGCTGGGGCGGGGATGCCTTGATGACAGCGGTGATGCTGGCCATTGTGGTAGTGGTTAACCTGGTTGTGGGACAGATTCCGGTCAAATATACTCAGTTTGATCTGACAGATAACCAGCTTTATACCATTACAGATCAGACGAAGGACTTTGTCAAAGGTCTGGATTCGGATGTGTATGTGTATCTTGTGGCCCAGAGCGGACAGGAGGATGAGCAGATTCAGAAGGTGCTGGAGCGTTATGAATCCCTGTCAGATCACATCAAAGTGCATACAAAGGATCCGGTTGTCAATCCATCCTTTACAAAACAGTATACAGACAGTTCTCTGTCGGATAACAGTTTGATCGTAGTGTGCGGGGAAAAATATAAAGTTATCAATTACAGTGATATTTACCAGTCACAATTTGACTATTCTACTTACAGCAGGCAGACAACAGGGTTTGATGCAGAGGGCCAGCTGACCAGTGCCATTGATTACGTGACATCGGATTCCCTGCCGAAGCTGTATACACTGACCGGTCATGATGAGTCATCCCTTTCAGATACTTTGACCAGCCAGATTGAAAAGGAAAATATTGACATTGAGGAACTGAATCTTGTGACAAGCGAGGCAGTCCCGGATGATGCGAGCTGCCTGATGATCAATGGTCCGCAGAAGGACATTACGGCAGATGAAAAAGACCGTATTCTGGCATATATGGAAAAAGGCGGCCATGTGCTGATTTTTACGGACTATACAGAAACCGACATGCCGAATCTGGCAGAAGTTTTGAATAATTATGGTCTGTCTGCAAGTGCAGGACTGATTTTTGAAGGCAACAGCCAGTATTATTATCCGGGTTATCCGTCCTATCTGATTCCGAGAATTCAGAGTGCAGATGCGGTAGGCAGCATGACATCCAAAGATCTGGTACTGATGCCGTATGCACAGAATATCAATATTTCTGATGATGTAAGAAGTAGTGTTTCGGCACAGCCGATTTTGCAGACAAGCAGCAAATCTTATATAAAAACAGACTTGAAGAATCTGACAACAACGGAGAAAGCTTCCGGGGATGAGGAAGGGCCGTTTACAGTCGGTGCTGCAGTAACCGAAGATTATAATAATGTGGAGACAAAACTGGTTTACTTCTCATCCTCAGCGCTTTTGGATGAAAATATGAACCAGGCGGTATCCGGCGGCAACTATGAACTGATCAGCAATGTGATGAGCTGGATGATTGATAAAGAGGAAAGCATTTCCATACCGGCCAAGAGCCTGTCTACAACCTATCTGACAGTGACAGCTGCAGATGCGGGATTCTGGGGTGCAGTTGTTATCCTGATTCCGGTGGCTCTGGTCATCGGCGGCGGTGTTGTATGGTTCAGAAGGAGGAGGAAATAAAGCATGAAGAACAGAAAAAAAGCGCTTATCATTGCTATCATATGCCTGGCGGCGGCAGCTGTTCTTTATTTACTCGTTGTAAAATTGAATCAGAGGGAAGCCAATTCGGAGACAGATAACTCCGATGATTCCCTTGTGATCAGCAGTGTGGACAGTGACCAGATTACGGCTATTTCTTATGAAAAGGAGGGCAAAAGCCTGTCTTTTATAAAGGAAGACGGCACCTGGTATGATGCCGAGGACAAAAAGTTTCCGGTCAATCAGGATAGTCTGACGACCATGACCAATACGCTGGGTGCGGTCTCTGCCACACGAAAACTGGAAAAACCGGAGGAATTATCAGAATATGGCCTGGATTCTCCGGTACTGACGGTTCGCTACACGGCCAGTGACGGCAAGGAAGCTGAATTTACGGTGGGCGATACGAATGATGCAGCGGGCGGTGCCTATTTAAAGATCAGCGGGGATGATGCGGTCTATCTGGTTTCCTCCGATTTTGCGGATTCATTTAACTCAGATATCTATCAGCTGGCTGACATGGAAAGTTTTCCGACGATCACATCAGACAGCATGACAGATATCAGTGTGAATGCGAATGGCCATACGCTGGAGATTAAGAATGACAGTGAAGGCGGCCAGACAGTATTGGAAAATGGCAAAGAGCAGGAGAATTGTTCTTCTTCCTCTGTATCACAGTTTATCAGTGCTGTCACAGGTATTACTTTCAAGAGCCATGTTGAATATAACTGCAAAGACTTATCAAAATATGGTCTGGACCAGCCAACCGCGGATGTGACGGTGGATTACACCACAACAGAGACTGTCAGCAGCGGGGATTCTGATAACAGCGAATCAGTGAAGGTGGCAAAGCAGGTAGTCCTTCATATCGGCAGTCAGAATGAAGACGGGGATTATTATGCAGCCATGGACGGTTCAAAGGAAGTCCATGTTATCAGCGCAGATACCATCAAAGAACTGACAGAGAAGAAAGCTTCAGACTTTATTGACAATGAGATTTTGTCAGGCACCCTGAGCAATGCAAAAAGCATTGATGTCACCATCGGCAGCGACAGCTGGCATCTGGTGAAGGAAGAAGTTGTGAAATCTGATGATACAGCGGATGCTTCTGAAACTAAAAGTGCATCAGCTTCAGAAGATGCCGCAGAAACGACGGCTGAAGCAAGTGCATCAGGAGAAACGGCAGATGAGACAAATACAGATGCCGCAGCGGAATCCGAAACAGAGGCTGAGACAGAAGAAAAGTGGTATGAGGGAGACACAGAAATCGCCCTGACAGACTTATCTTCCGCCTACAGTGATCTTTCCGGTATGTCTGCGGAGAAGATCCTTGATACAGCGGCAAAACCAACCGGGGATGCGGCCATCAGTGTCACTGTCAAATGGGAAGATGATACCGAGACAACCGTATCATTTACAGCCTATGACAGCAGCTTCCATCTGGCAGAAATCAACGGTGAGGCCAGAAAACTGGTCAATAAACGAGATGTGGAAAAGCTTATTGAGGATATGACAGCACTGCTCAATAAATAAAAAGCGTGCAGCTTAAAGCAACAAAGGACTTTCAATGGAACAAAATAGTTTCCGTTGAAAGTCTCTTTTTTGTTTCAGGATTGATTGCGGGTAGAGAGAGAAAATGGTATGATTAAGGTAATGTTTGGATAGTAAAAATAGAGTAAAGGTTGGAGGTGAGTCCGAATGAAGAATTTGAATATTCCTGTGGGGATTTCGGATTTTGAAGAAATCAGAAAGAATGACTACTATTACGTGGATAAGACGGGGCTGATTACAGAGTTTTTGAAGACACCGGCAACGAAGGTGACATTGATCACGCGTCCGAGGCGGTTTGGTAAGACGCTTGGAATGAGCATGCTTGAGAATTTCTTTGATATTCGCAAAGCTAGTCAGGCATTGTTTGCAGGACTTTATATTTCAAAGTATGCAGAATTATGTCAGGAATGGATGAATCAGTGGCCGACGGTTTTTGTGTCGTTTAAGCGGGTGGAGGGCCTTGATTTCAAGAGTGCTTATGATATGCTTACGCTGGTGATTTCTGAATTATATAAACAACATTTATATTTGTTGGAAAGTTCCCAGATTAATGAATTTGATAAACAGATTGCTCTCCGCATTATTCGTGGTGATGCTTCTGCGAAAGAAATTAAAGATAGTCTGATGCTTCTGACGCGATTACTGCAGGCATATTATGGCAAACAGGTTATTCTTTTGATGGATGAGTATGATGTACCTGTCGCTAAGGCAAATCAGAACGGATATTACAATGAAATGCTGGATATGATGAAGAGTCTGATGCAGTCTTTAAAAGATAATCAATCGCTGCGATTTGCGGTAATCACCGGATGCCTGAAAATTGCCAAAGAGAGTATATTTACGGGGACGAATAATTTTGTATCTGATACAATTACAGATTCAAGATTGAATGAGTATTTTGGATTTGTACAAAAAGACGTGGACAGGATTTTAAAAGATGCGGATGCCAAAGAGTATGCTGCAAATATCAAAAAATGGTATGACGGCTATCATTTTGGAGATTTTGATGTTTATTGTCCATGGGATGTGATGAACTATATTCTGGATCTTCAGTATCATCCGGAGGCAAAACCTGCCAGTTACTGGAAAAATACAAGTGATAATGCCATTATTCGTTCATTTATTGATTATGCAGGAAATGCTATTACGGGAAAATTAGAGACATTACTTTCGGGCGGGTATATTGTTCAGCGTGTTGATGAGAGTTTGACGTATGATTATCTGCATTTATCGGAAGATAATTTGTGGAGTATTCTTTATCTTACTGGTTATCTGACAAAGGTGCGTGAGAATGATTTGCAGACAGCTGTGCCGGAGGGAGCTTTTGCTTTGGGGATTCCAAATGAAGAAATCCGGGAGATTTTTCAAACAACAATTATGCAGTGGTTTGATGACAGAGCAAGAAGCTGGAACAGAAAAGCATTGTTTGATGCGGTGTGGAGTGGTGACAGTGAGAAAATTACAGAAGAAATGAACCGGCTTTTACGGCAGACGATCAGTTATCATGATTATAAAGAGGATTATTATCATGCTTTTCTTGCAGGTATTTTTGCGGGAGCAGGATATATGGTGGAATCCAACAAAGAGCATGGAGAGGGACGAAGTGATGTCGTTGTTTATGATGCAGTAAATGGTCGTGTTGCCATTTTTGAAGCAAAATATACAAGAAAACTGGAAAATTTGGAAAGAGAATGTCAGCTTGCGCTCAAACAGATGGATGAACGAATGTATGCCAGAGAATATGAGGACGATTACGACCATATTTTATGTTATGGTATTTCATTTTTCCGGAAAAGATGTCTGGTTCGGAAAAAGTAAATTTTTATACGGGGAGAATAACAATGATTGTGAATTTCAGCTGCCCGAATTGCGGGGCGGATATGTCATATGATATCAAGCTTGGAAAGCTTCACTGTGACCATTGCGATCACAGTGAAGACATTCAGCCTGATGGGGAAAGTTACAAAAATGCAGCCGAGGAGCCGGCAGATAAGCCGAGATATTGTGTGAACTGCGGCGGTCTTCTGTCAACGGGAGCCAAAACCTGTGCTACGCACTGTGAATACTGCGGGGCACCATTGGTGATGGCAGATCGTCTGAGCGGAGATTGGCGGCCGGCTTATGTGCTGCCTTTTGAGCTGGACAGGGAGAAAGCGGAGGCAGCCTTCAGGAAATGGTGTCATAACGGCCGATTTTCGCCGAAGGGCTTTATGGCGGCAAAGAATATCCAGCGTCTGCAGCCTTTGTATATTCCTTACTGGCTGTATGATATAGATACGAATGTGGATGTGCGGGGAACGGCAACCCGGGTGCATGTTTATGTTCGGGGTGAGACGGAATATACAGAGACAGATTTCTTTGATGTCCGGAGAAAAATGCGCCTTGAGTATACGAAAGTGCCCCATGATGCCTCTGAGAAGATGGATGATACCCTGATGGCAAAGCTGGAGCCGTATCGCTTTGACACATTGAGAACTTTCCAGATTCCGTATCTGGCGGGATTTGAGGCGGATCAAGGTGATTATCGCTCAGAGGATCTGCTTCCGGAAGTCAAGCAGCAGGTGGCGGGCTATGCCGCAGAATATGCCCGGTCAACGATTTCCGGTTATACAAGTGTACATATTGATCATCAGCAAATGGATTATGATCACATCAGCAGCGATTACGTGTATCTGCCGATCTGGTTTATTTCCTATCGTTACAGGGACAAAGATTATATATTTGCCATGAATGGACAGACAGGCAAGGTCATCGGTGAGCCGCCTGTGAGCAGAGGTAAAGTGGCAGGCTGGTTTGCGGGCATATCAGCAGCGGCCTTTGCTATTCTGATGGTGATTGGAGGGCTGTTGTAATGAAAAAGATATTGAATTTTCTGATGATGCTGTTGATGGTCATGGGACTGGGAATGGCATCAGGAATGACAGCTTTTCAAGTGGAAGCAGCGGAGACGGCAGAAACAGCAGGGAAAACAGCGGCTGATGCGAGCATGACAGCCAGCGGCATCTATGATGAGGCCAATCTTTTGTCAGAAGATGATGAAGCATCGCTTATGGCAAGACTGGAGAAATATTCTTCGAAATACAGTGCAGACATTGCCATCGTGACAACGAATGATGCCGGTGGAATGAGTTCACAGGCTTATGCCGACGCCTATGCGGAGAAAATCGGTCAGTCTATGTCAAGAGATGAGTATCCGGGCATTCTGTTTCTGATAGATATGGATAACCGGCAGATTTATATGGCCACTCAGGGTCAGGCCATAAATTACTATGATGACTACAGAATCAACAAAGTGCTGGATAACTGCTATAATCACATCACAGACGGCGACTATAAGGGGACCTGTGAGGCCTTCCTGAAAGGCGTCCGGGATTATATGGGGCGCTCAACAAGCAAAAGCGCCCGTATGGATGCCTTTGGTGTGTTGATTCGACTGCTGATTGCTGTTGTTATCGGCGCAGTTGTGACATTTGCCATGGTATTCAGACGCGGCGGAAGTGTGACAACCAACAGTCGAACCTATTTCGATGCGTCCGGTTCCCATCTGGATGCCCAGGAAGACCGTTTCATGAATCGGACAGTGACAAGACGTCATATTGAGAAACCGAAGAGCGGCGGGGGCCATGGTGGTTCCGGCGGCGGAGGCGGCGTGCATATGAGCAGCGGCGGAGGCACCCACGGCGGCGGAGGCCGGAGCTTCTAAACGGCGGTCGGAATGTCCGAAACAATATAAATAATGAACGCAAAACGTGGCGGAACGATGATTAATCGTCCACCACGTTTTTCTTAAAACCTACGGTATAATTTCTCGGAAAACCAATCCTATAATAAAATTCATGTGCGTCGGTGCGATGGATAGCAGATGTCAGGTTGACATAGCGCCCGTTGTGCCGGCGCACATAGTCTTCTACGTACTGCATCAGAGCCTGTCCGTATCCCTGATGGCGGTAATCCTCATCAATTACCAGATTCTCAAGGGAATAATAAAAGCGGGCTTTGGCCGTCAGGTCGAGGCATTTGCTGAGGGTAATGGTGCCCACCAGCTTGTCTTCGTCATCAAAAATCCCTACCAGATGATAGTGTGGGTCATCCTTCACTTCTTCAAGGACGCGGATCATATCCTGGATGTCCGAGGTCCAGTCATCCTCCAGCTGACAGTAAAGCCGGTGCAGGTCGGTGTAGTCTTTGGGGGTAATCTTATGTATCTTCATAAATCGAATTCTTTCATATTTTCTAAAAATGCTTCATAACCGATATATTCGGAATAAAGTAAATCGTATAGTTGTCAACAATCGTATAGACGCCATACTTACTTCTATAACAGTCGAGGGCCTCCTCCAGATAATCTTCCGGGACATCCAGATATTCGGCCATCTCATAGCGGTTCTGGCAGTGATGTTCAAAAGCCCGGATGATTCCCTGAAGTCCGATGAGGCGGTTATATCCCCACAGGCGGGCATCCAACTCCTGCTGGCGGCTGCCGGTATCCTTCAAGTTGGTGATGTCTCCGACGGTTGTGAAGTGGTGCCCCATCTCTTCAGCAAGAATGGAGGTTTTCTCAGCTGTGGTATTCAATTGGGTATCCAGAGCAATATGGCCATCTATATAAAGACCTTTCAGATATTTGGTAGGCGTACAGTCTCCGTTCAGATCATATGCTTCATGGACAGTGACATGTGCATCCTCTGCTTCCTGCAATAATTGTTCATAAGTATTCAGATGTATCACTTCCTTTGGTCTTCAAATTTGATAAAAGCAGCGAAAGACTTAATCTTCTCAAGTTGTTCGGGTGTAAATTCATCCCCATCAAAATGGGCGGCAATGGTGGCTGGTTTCTCAGGGGCATAGCCAAAAGTACCCAGGACATCCTTCACTCCATACGCCTGACACATGACTAAAAGCGCATCAGGAGTGGGCTGGCTGTTGCCGTTCTCCCAACTGTAAATTGTCTTCTCAGAGGCTTTGAAGCCGTTGGAGGTTAATAACTCTGACATCTCCCGTACAGACTTCCCGGCTGCAACTCTGCATTTCCTTAAGGTCTCACCAACAGTGCTTTTCATTGAAAAAATCTCCTTCTATAACAGTTAATATTCTTGCAAAACATAACTATCCGCATAAAGATGATAATCGGCAAAATTATCTTGGATACTCAGATGTTTGCAGGTCTAATTTTTCTGAGATAATTATACCATTTTTCAATCATTCCGTCAACGAAATCTTAAAAAAACAGAAAATAGCTATTGACATTCCAAGAAAAGAGGAATATAATAGCCTCAACATCATGGAAACAGAGAAAATAAAGGAAAATATTCTGTTTATACGAGAATACCCTTGAAATGAGTGTCTGAGAATGGGAGAACGCTTGGCACTGGGTGAATTTCTGAAAATTCGGGAATACAGCCGGTGCATGACCCTGGGAATACCGTGATGGCAGCGCAAATATCCGGAGCTTTGCATGACACGATCAACTGTAATAAATGAAGACAAAAGACAAGGAGAATGAACAATGAATAAAGAATTAATAAACAGCACAGAGATGAAAGAAGATGTGACAAAGAGAAGTGCCTGCATGAAGGTGTTTGAACATGCAGACCACAGTTTTACGGCGGC
>Ga0129313_1000825_pt1 | contig 22524 bp, 21 predicted proteins | sample O1105metagenome_FD_94436 | JGI IMG/M metagenome (GOLD analysis project Ga0129313, IMG submission 94436) | Orangutan group fecal microbial communities from fecal samples from Wisconsin, USA - O1105 metagenome | ecosystem: Host-associated > Mammals > Digestive system > Large intestine > Fecal...
AAACGGCGAGTAACTGGGGTAGTCGAGAGTGAAAATCCAACCCTCTTTGTTCTCTTCTGCCGCGTTTTGTGCCGCTGCTTCAATGGCGGTGTCGGGCAGTCCGTCGAGCTGAGCCTTGTCTGTGATGTGCAGTTTGAACGCCTTGTTCTCTTTCAGCAGGTTCTGTGAAAACTGCAATGACAGCATGCTTGCTTCCTCTGTGAGTGTGCGCAGCCGCTCCTTGTCTTCGTCGTTTAACAATGCTCCGCTACGTACGAAACCGTCGTAGCAGTTGTCAAGCAGCATCTTCTCTTCCGGAGTAAGTTCGCGGTGGTGTTCGTAGACGTATTTTATACGTTCGAAAAGCCGTTTGTTCAGCCTTACGTCGTTTGAGTGTTTCGTAAGAATGGGACTCATTTTTTGAGCCAACTCGTCCAGCTCATCGCTTGTCTCGGCGCTGAGCATACATGAGAACACGTTCGACACTCGATCAAGCAAGTCGTAGTAGTGGTTGCCTTTCTCGTTGTCGATGCGTACTATTGTATTTTCAAATGTTGGCTCTTCAGAGGTGTTGACAGTCTTTTCTATCTCTTCGTCGTCCCGTCTGATGCCTTCCATGAATGCTTCCTCATAGTCGTCGAGCGCAATGCGGTCGAACGGTACTGTGTCGTGGGGAGTATTGTATGGTTCAAAAAACGGATTCTTTCTATTAATGTCTCTCTGGGTTGTGTCGCACATACTAAACGCTTATAATTGCTTTCTAAATTAATGCAAATTTAGCAATTTTCTTACAGAAGTCTTCTGTATCTGTCTTAATTTAACTTTAATTTGTAAGAAAGGTTACTGTTATTATTTGGAAATGGTGTAAGAAAGGTACTGATGGAATATTGAAAAGGCGTAGAACGAACACATAAAAGGCGTAGAGGAAATACATAAAAGGCGCAGAAAGAATAGTTAAAAGCAGCAGATTACGTTCCGAAAAAGCTTCCTTCTATGCGTATAGTGAAAGCTGTCATACTTTCTGTTAAGAGTGCGGTTCGATAGCCTTTTCGAGTTGTTTGACTATTATTTTGTTGCGCATTAGTTCAATCAGCCCCTCGCTTTCCATTGCGTGAAGCTCTTTGGAAATGTTGAGACGCGGCGCGTTGAGTTCCTTCGCGAGATGTGCCATCTTTATGATGACAGTCTTTTCCCCAGCTGGAAGCATGCAGCGAGTGTACACAAATCTCACTATGCGCCCACGAAGGGTGTCGGGAGTGTGGCGCCACGGCATGCGCGCCAGCCTTTGGACTTGTGAAGAAATGGTGTTGAGCAGGTTAATACGGAATATCTGGTAGTGGTCCGAAAGGCTCACTACATCTTTCTTCGGAATATAAACGATGGTAGACTTTTCCTTTGTTACGAATGTGCGCGAATAGCGCGGCGACAGACCGAACACACGCTCAGGCTGTATGACGCCGGGAGAAGGAAACGTCTCTTCCACTGTGTAGCTGTGGTCGTCAGACTTTGTTATGACAGACAGCTTGCCGCTTGCCACGATTATCAGACCGTTGCACGGCTCGTCAGCAGCGACCACTGTTCGTTTCTCGCTGTAGACATGGTGTGCAATCTTGTGGTTGGACATCAGCTCGTCAATGTCGTTGCCACTCATTCCGAGGAACAGTGGCAGCGCCATCATTTGCTTACTGATGTTTTCTGTCTTGTCTTTCAATGCTATCGTTGAAAATGAAAAGTGACGTGACGCAGGCTCATTTGCCGTCGATTATCTTACCCTTCATCGATGGAGAACTCCACACTTTGTACTTCCCGTCCTTGTCTGCGTAGATGAAGTAAGCCATAAGTTGCGGATTACGCTCCAATACTTTCTTTGCCTTCTCTATGCCCATGACCATAAACGATGTAGCATAGGCGTCGGCGGTAGCACAACGGTTGGCTACCACCGTGGCAGAAAGCAGAGAGTGTTGCACAGGGAATCCGCTCTTCGGGTCTATGGTGTGTGCGTATTTGCGTCCGTTTTTGAAGTAGAAGTTGCGGTAGTTGCCGCTGGTTGCCATAGCCTTGTCGGTGATGTTGAGCACTGTCTGCAGCTCTTTGCTGGTGTTTGTAGAGTCGTCGGAAGGCTTGGTCACACCAATCTTCCATGGCACACGCTTCTCGCTGATGCCGCTCGTAACCACCTCGCCGCCTATTTCCACCATGAAGTTTTCTATTCCTTGACGGCGCATATAGTCTGCCACGACGTCGCAACCATATCCCTTTGCGATGGCTCCACAGTCGAGCATGGTGCGCGGGTCGCTCTTTTTCACCTTTCCATCGTTGAGGCTCACCTTGTCAAAGCCTACAAACGCCTTCAGACTGTCAATCTTTTCTTTTGTCGGCAGGGTGCCGTTTTTGAATCCGAATCCCCATGCGTTGACGAGCGGTGCCACCGTTATGTCGAACGCTCCGTCCGTGTCGGCAGATATTTTCTCTGCCAATGTGAACACGTCGGTGAACATCTTGCCTACGGTAATAGGCTCATTGTTGTTTATTCTTGTTATCTCCGATTTCTTGTTAAACATCGACAGGGCGGCATCTACCTTGTTCAGTTCTGCCACAATCTCGTTGTTGAGACTTTTGTCGTGCTGGTAGGTGATGTGGTAAACCGTGCCAAAAATGAATCCTGTGTCATACTGGTAGGGTGTGTTGCGTTGCTTGCTTATTATGTTGACTGTCGCTCCTATGAGGAACAACAGGAACAGAAGTTTCAACCAAAATTTTTTCTTGTCCATATCGATGTTCTTGATTCTTGACTTTATAAGCCGTTGTAGAGTCTTGTTGTAAGACGTGTTGTGCAACCGTCGGGGCGTAGGCCGCCGCCGTAGGGCATGGCGTCAACATGCGCCGTAGGGTGTAATGACATTATATTTCCACTATCACGTTGAATGTACCGCCAAGACGAGTGCCACCCTGCTTGCCGAAACCAGGTACATACCATGTATTGCCGTAGTCGCCGTCGTTGTTTGACAGACGCTTGCGGTAGCGCACACTCCATCCCAAACGTATCGGACCGAATATCTTAGCATCGACACCTACCGATGCTTCCAACCAGTGGTAGTTGCACTTCACCCCGCTTATGTTGTAGTCGCCAGCGTCGCCCCATACCGGGTCTTTTACTCCAGTAGAGAACGCGTCGTACTCAAAATAGGTGAAGGCATATCGTGCTCCGAGATATATGCGGTAGTCGTCATGCTTGTTTTTCATCATGTTCAAATCCATGCCGACCCTGAAATAAGGCGCGCTGGTCTTGTATGTGATGCGTGTGGTGGCATTTTCGGCGTTGGCTTTGCCCAGTCCCACTTCTACGATGGGGAAGAATTTGTCGCGTAGGTTTACCCTCAACGCCGCCTCATATTGTCCGTAGTCGCTGAAGGCGAGCTGTGCGAGTCCCACCATGTCGGCAGACACGGAGACGCCGCGAAACAGCGCCACGCTGTCTTTCTTCTGCTTTGTCGCGTCCTTGTCGCCCGTTCCGGGTGCCGCGTGCAGACTTGGTGCAGACAGCGCCAAGCCCAACGCGATGGCTATGAGGGTTTTATTCATTGTCTTCTTTAAGTCTGATGATGAGGTTCGCAATCTGTGTGTTATATGTGACATGGCTGTTGTTGGTCTCTATAGATGCAATCCTGTGTGTGGTGTGGCTGACCTTCGTTATCTCATGGAATAACATAGGGTTGCAGTCCACCGATTCGAAATGCGGCACGTTGGTCTTTGTCACTCTCACCGTGTCTATAACATGTGCCTTTGTGACCTTGTCTTTGAAGTCGAAGTAGAAGCTATCGCACTCGTGGACATAGCTCATCGGCAACATTATGCTGTCGATGTCGCACACGCGGTTTACCAGCACAGAGTCGGTGTCGTCCATCCTGGTGGTAGACACGGTCAGTGTGTCGCTTGACAGCTTGCCGTCTCCCATCCTGCAAGTCATCATCACGCGGCTGTTGAGCGGGCAGTCTATAGACGAGCAGGCAACAAAGGCAGCCGCGAGAGTCAAGAGCAGGGCGTTGATTACTGTTTTACGCATCTCAGTGTTTTTTCTATCTGATAGTCGTTGCGGTTCTGTGACGAACGGCTTACGAGGTCGCCAATGAAGCCTGCGAGGAACAGTTGTGTGCCAATCATCATCATGGTGAGTGCAATGTAGAAGTACGGCGACTCGGTGACGAGACGCTGCGGTATGCCCTGTGAGAGACACCACAGCTTGTCGGCGCCAATGATGAATGCTGACACAAAGCCGATGAGGAACATCAGTGTGCCGAGGAAGCCGAACACATGCATCGGCTTTTTGCCGAAGTTGCTTAAGAACCAAAGGGTTATGAGGTCGAGATAGCCGTTGAAGAAACGGTTGAGTCCGAACTTCGACTTGCCGTATTTGCGTGCTTGATGATGCACTACCTTCTCGCCAATCTTGTCAAAACCAGCGTTCTTAGCGAGATAGGGGATGTAGCGGTGCATCTCTCCATACACCTCAATGTTCTTCACCACTTCGTTTCTGTAAGCCTTCAGGCCACAGTTGAAGTCGTGCAGGTTGTGTATGCCACTAATCTTACGCGCTGTGGCGTTGAAGAGTTTGGTTGGCAAAGTCTTGGATAGCGGGTCGTAACGCTTCTGCTTATAGCCAGACACGAGGTCGTAGCCGTCTTCGGTTATCATTTTGTACAGCTCCGGAATCTCGTCGGGTGAGTCCTGAAGGTCGGCGTCCATGGTGATTACCACGTCGCCCTGTGCCTCCTTGAATCCGCAGTACAGCGCGGGGCTTTTGCCGTAGTTGCGGCGAAACTTTATGCCCTTTACGTTCTCAGACTGGTGGCTGAGGTCTTCTATCACCTGCCATGAATTGTCGGTAGAGCCGTCATTGACGAATATTACTTCAAAACTGAAACCGTTAGCTTTCATCACCCGCTCTATCCATTTGTAGAGTTCTGGCAACGACTCTTCTTCGTTGTATAGTGGAACGACAACTGTAATGTCCATAATTTCTGTTATTTAGGGTTATTATTTTTCTTCGATTCTTGCCGCTGCATGTCGCGGCGGCGGTGTCTTGTGATGCGTTACTGTCTCTTTGTGCGGCGGCACATGACGGCAATCGGCAGTCCTACAATTACTCCTGTGAGCATGTTCTGCATCATGAAGATGAATGCCCAGTTGATGGGCGACAGCTCTTGCATCAGCTTGAGTGTAGTCTTCAGGTCGTCGGTAGGTACGCCAGCTTGGCTATATGCGTTTTCAAGTGCTGTGGCAGATGCCTGCAACGTTGTGAAAAACGTGCCGTGGTCGAGAAACTTGAAGTACAGAAACTGCACTACGGCAAAGATGATTGACGCATAAACGAATGTGTACACGCTGAAGCAGTAGCCTCTGCGCAGCGATATGGCTCCGTCGAGGGCGTAGTTTCTGAATGAGCACAGACGCCATCCTACAAAGAATGGTGTTGCCAGCGCTAACAGATTGCCAATCGTGCTCTCCGGCATGAACATCATGGCGGCAAAGCTCAGCGTCCATAGCAGTGCCAGAAAGGCTCCGTCCTGGCGTGCGAACGCCTTGACTTGTATGAAATCTTCAATTCTTATCATTAAAAGACCGATGTTTTATAAAACGCTACAAAGTTACAGTAAATCGGGTGAAGCACAAAATAAAAGTGCCCTTTTCTTTGTTGTAGCAACTTGTTAGTGAATGTTGTTGCTTCATTGTTTTGTTGTGGGTGATTCATGGGTGCTCTTGCGCCATCATGTGCTCAAGTGTTTCCACCGCCTTAGGCATGTCGCTGGCGAATGTGGTGTGCGACAGCAGAAACCTGTCGTTGCCGGCAGACAATGCTGTGTATAGTGCCTTGTTCATGCTCTCTACATATTGCGCCACGGCATATTCTATGTCGTCTTTTTGCCATTCCATGGTGGAGTGGAGGTATATGCGCCATTTCTGGTGCAGCAGACAGTACGTCTGTTCAATGCTGTCTTTCGTTATCTGTATGTTGTCTGTCATGTCTTTTTCGTTGTCTTCGACGCTGTTACAACTTCTGTGTAGCCCTTGTTGGGGCGTGTATAAAAGTCGTGTGTTGTCAGAATCGTACCGCAAAGGTAGTGCATTTCTTTTCAATATTTGCGCAGTGTACATATTTTTGCGGTTTTTGTGACATTTTGTTACTATTTCCTTGCGTTGGCTAACGCTAATTCTTAACGTATGTTAAAATTATAGTGACGTTCCCATTAGGCCCATTTGACGTCCTCATTAGGCCCCTTTGACGTCGCCACTACGGCCCTTTGGCAAGCCCGAAAGGGTGCTTTCATTTTGTCAGTTGGCGCCCGTTGCAAAATGGGCGTCTCGGTATTGCTTTTTCGAGTGGCAGCATTCCTGTCGCGCAGACACACAGACGGTGTTTCTGCTTTGTGCTCTTGTTAGAAAAGGGGTTATGCGTGGGCTCGCGCCTTGCATGTGATGTTTATAAGCGTTTGTACGAAAATAAATTGCAAATATCCGCGTGTTACGGATTTTATTTGTTAATTTTGCAATAAATAAGAATACACAATGGGAATATTTGGAATTTTCAACAGAAACAAAAAAGAGATACTCAACGATGGACTCGAGAAGACCAAGCACAGTGTCTTTGACAAGTTGACCCGTGCGATAGCCGGCAAGTCGACGGTAGACGATGATGTGCTCGACAATCTTGAGGAAGTGCTCATCACGTCAGATGTCGGTGTAGACACCACACTGAAGATTATCAGTCGTATTGAGGAACGTGTGGCACGTGACAAGTACGTGTCTACTTCGGAGCTGAACAGAATACTCCGTGAGGAGATTGCTGCCCTGCTGTCGGAGAACAACACTGGCGACAACGACGACTGGGATTTGCCTACCGACCACAAACCGTATGTCATTCTCGTAGTAGGCGTGAACGGTGTGGGTAAGACCACAACCATCGGCAAACTGGCCTACCAGTTCAAGAAGGCAGGCAAGAAGGTGTATCTCGGCGCAGCAGACACATTCCGTGCCGCCGCCGTAGACCAGATTTGCATCTGGGGAGAGCGCGTGGGTGTGCCAGTGATAAAGCAGCAGATGGGTTCAGACCCAGCTTCTGTGGCTTTTGACACCATCTCTTCTGCCAAAGCCAATGGTGCCGACGTGGTGCTGATAGACACAGCTGGACGTCTGCACAACAAGGTGGGACTGATGAACGAGCTGAAGAAGATAAAAGACGTGATGAAGAAAGTCGCGCCTACCGCTCCCGACGAGGTGCTGCTCGTGCTCGATGGCAGTACCGGACAAAACGCTTTTGAGCAGGCAAAGCAGTTCTCTGCCGTCACACAGATTACGTCGCTCGCCATCACAAAGCTCGACGGCACAGCCAAAGGTGGCGTTGTGATAGGTATAAGCGACCAGCTCAAGGTGCCTGTGAAATATATCGGACTGGGCGAGTCTATGGAGGCGTTGCAGCTGTTCAACAAGAAGCAGTTTGTAGATTCATTCTTTGAAAACAAGTAAGACATGAAGGCAGGACACGTAGATGTAATAACGATGGGATGCTCTAAAAACCTCGTCGACAGCGAGACGCTCATGCGTCTGTTTGAAGAGGCGGGCTACCATTGCTCCCACGACCCCAAACGTCCGCAGGGCGAGATAGCTGTGATAAACACCTGTGGCTTTATCGGAGACGCAAAGCAGGAGAGCATCAACACCATACTTGAGTTTGCAAAAGCCAAAGAGGACGGCAAACTCAAGAAACTGTATGTGATGGGATGTCTCTCGCAGCGCTACCGCAAGGAACTGGAGGAGGAGATACCGCAGGTAGACAAATATTATGGAAAGTTTGACTATAAGAACTTGATAAAAGAACTCGGCAAGAACGTGGAGATGGCATGCGACGGTAAGCGTGTGCTCACCACGCCGCGTCATTACGCTTACTTGAAGATAAGCGAGGGATGTGACCGCCGTTGCGCCTATTGCGCCATACCCATCATCACTGGTAAGCATGTCAGCCGTCCCGAGGCAGAGATTCTCGACGAGGTGAGAAGTCTGGTTGCTGGTGGTGTGAAGGAGATTCAGGTCATAGCGCAGGAGCTGACATACTACGGCGTAGACATTGACGGCAAGCGCCACATCGCCGAACTGATTGACCACATGGCAGACATAAAGGGTGTGGAGTGGATTCGTCTGCACTACGCTTACCCCAACCAGTTCCCAGAAGATCTGCTCGACGTCATAGCTTCGCGACCGAATGTGTGCAGCTATCTTGACATTGCATTGCAGCATATCTCTGACAACATGCTCTCACGCATGCACCGTCATGTGACGAAACAGGAGACCATGGACCTCATTACGGAGATACGTCGCCGTGTGCCAGGCATCAACTTGCGCACGACGCTGTTGGTGGGTTTCCCTGGTGAGACGGAGGAGGACTTCAACGAGCTGATGGAGTTTGTGCGTTGGGCGCGCTTCGAGCGCATGGGCGCGTTCGCCTACTCTGAAGAGGAGGGAACCTACAGCGCCGAACACTATAAAGACGACGTGCCGGAAGAGGTGAAACAAGACCGTCTCGACCGCCTCATGGCTTTGCAGCAGCAGATTAGTGCAGAGATAGAGGCTGCGAAGGTGGGTACAGACATGCGTGTGATAATAGACCGCAAAGAGGGCGACTACTATATCGGCCGCTCGGAGTTCTGTTCTCCCGAGGTCGACCCAGAGGTGCTCATACCATGCGGCACCCGTCGTCTGCGTGTCGGCACATTCTACAATGTACACATCACCGATAGCGACGAGTTTGACCTTTATGGCGAGGTGGTCGGCTAAACGACGACTCGCCGACATCATATAACTTATTTACCTTCAGCCCGATGAACAACAAAGATTTTATCATAGAACTGTCGCAGTGTAGCGGCTATTCGCAAGACAACACACAACGGCTTGTCAGATGTGTCGTAGAGGCTATGGCCTCGCGATTTGACGAAGGTGAAAGTGTTGCCATCCCGTCTTTTGGCTCGTTTGAGGTGAAAAACAGGATGGAACGCATTGTTGTAAACCCGTCTACTGGTCAGAAGCTCATGGTGCCGCCGAAGCTGGTTCTTACGTTTCGTCCGGACTCTTCTGTAAAGGAAGAACTAAAGAAAGGAGGCGCTGATGAGTAGCAAGATTTCTTTCATCGTGTCTGCCCTGGTGACCAAATACGGGCTGGACGAGGCAAGTGCGGAGAAGTTTGCCGCGCTCATGTTCGACGTCATTGCCAAAGGACTGAAGGCAGACCGACAGGTTAAGGTCAAGGGTCTCGGCACGTTCAGACTCGTGGAGGTGGGGGCGCGCGAAAGCGTCGACGTCAACACGGGCGAGCGTATAGTAATAGAGGCGCGTGATAAGGTGGTGTTTGTTCCTGACACGGTGTTGCGTGACAGGGTGAACAGCCCATTTGCGCAATTTGAAACAGTGGCGCTCAACGATGGAGTTGATTTTTCTGAATTGGACAAGAAGCTTGATGGCGAAGACGCAGAAGTCGACGACAGCGCCGAATTTGACGTAGAAGGTGTTGATTCTGACGCCGATATCGACGATTCAGATATTGATAGTGATGACTCTGCTGACGCTGATAGCGCAGACTCTCATGTCGAACGTGCCGACGCTGACGCCGACATCGTTGCAGATGAAGACAGTGTTTCTAATCCTGAACTCGCGAAACCGACTTCTGAACCGAATGTGTCGGAGGGTGAAGAACCTGTCAAGGCGACGCAGAAGGCGGCAGATGATAGCGACCGCCAGTTAGACACGGTCTCCAGTCGGTTGTCTGACGCATCGGCGAAGTTGTCGTCGGCGTCGTCTAAACTCTCTGATGTGTCTGACCGTCTAAACAATGCTTCTGAAAAACTTACAGGTGCTTCAGCGTGTCTGTCGGACTCTTCGCAGAAGATGGCAGACGTGGCAGCCGATGGAGCAGAGGCGCTGTCTGACAGCAAAAAACTTTCCGACGCGTTGGCTATAAACAACGATTTGCGTAAGAGACTGTTCACGATGAAGGAGGAGAACTTCTCATTCACCAACGAAAATCGCAAACTTAAAAACAAGGTGCAGGAGCAGTCGAACTCTATAAAGAGCTTGCGCCGTTGGATTTATGGTCTGAGTGGAGTGCTCGTCGTACTGATAGCTGTGGCTGTAGCAGGCGGAATCTATGGCACATCGTTGCTCGAAGAGTATGAATTGCAGGCGCAGACCAAGAAAGAAAATGTAGCAAAGCCGTCACAACCAAAGGCTGCAGCGACAGCAACCAGTAGCGACGGTGCGCAGGAAAAGGCTGATGTGAAACCCGCTGAGAACGTCGCCTCCACCCCCGACGCGTCTGCTCAGTCTGTCGTTGCTGCGGAAAAGAAGCATGACGAAGCTGCTCAGATGACAGCGGTGGTAACAAACAAGCCAACGAAGACTGCTGACAAGCCAGCACCACACGCCGACAAAACTGCTAAAAATACCGACAAGACTGGAAAAAACGCCGATAAGCCGACGAAGAACGCAGACAAGGCGGTTGACAAAGTGGACAAGTCGTCGGTCTACGACGCAGACCCGCGCGTCAGAACGGGTGCTTATCGCATTGTGGGCATTGCCAACACGGTCACTCTCCGCAAGGGTGAGACGCTGGCTTCAATCAGCCGCGCATATCTCGGTCCAGGCATGGAGTGTTATGTCGAGGCTGTCAACGGCGGCGATGTGGCTGAAGGTGACAAGGTGAAGATACCGAAGCTCGAATTGAAAAAGAAAAAATCGAAAAGATAAGAAAGTGGCAGGCTTTGTCAGAAAGACAAGTGTCTGCCGCTACGATAAACAATAAAAGTGTTATGATTATAGATTTCTCAAAGATTGAAGCTGCACTTATCGACGGCTTCAAGGGTGGTAAGGGTCTGCTCACCGCCCGCAACTATGTTGATGACAATTGCAAGATAATGAAGCATGTACTTGCTCCTGGAGCATCAACAGGACTGCATAAGCATGAAGGCAACTGCGAGATAGTGTTCGTGTTGAGTGGAGAGGCTACCGTACATTACGATGGAGAGGTGGAGAAGGTGGTGCCCGGACAGGTTCATTATTGTCCGATGAATCATTCTCACTATATGGAAAACCTCACCAACGAAGACTTGGTGTATTTCGCAGTTGTGCCAGAGCTGAGATAGCAAAGGACTCTTGACTGCGTGTGTTGTGTCCAAACGTATGGGTTTTATTCCATGATGTATGCGCCATATATATAATAAAGGTGGCGCATAGAATTTTGGCTGGGACACATGTCTGTGAGTATTTATAAATAAAAAGTGTCAATAAATTATTTAATTAAATAATATTTCTTATCTTTGCAATATGTCAGGCCAATGAGGTTACTGCTGCGTCAAAATAAGGAAAAAGGACGCATGGAAGCAGAAAAACCGTGACTTGGCTTGCAAAGTGTGAGAAATATTATATACATACTAACTAAAATACATTCTTATGGAAAATAACTTAGAGCTGATTGCTCAGTGTGAGGCAAAAGCCAAGCAGTGGCTTTCTCCGTCTTTTGATGAAACCACACGTAACGAAGTACAGGCAATGCTCGACAAGGAGGACAAGACCGACCTTATCGAGAGCTTCTACAAGGATTTGGAATTTGGTACAGGCGGTCTGCGTGGCATTATGGGTGCTGGCAGCAACCGCATGAATATCTATACAGTCGGAATGGCAACGCAGGGCTTCAGCAACTACCTGAAGAAGAATTTCGCTAATCGCGAGAGCATCTCTGTAGTGGTATGCCATGACTGCCGCAACAATAGCCGCCTCTATGCAGAGACTGTTGCAGACATCTTCTCTGCCAACGGCATAAAGGTTTACCTGTTCGACGACATGCGTCCGACACCTGAGTGCTCGTACGCTATCCGTCATCTGGGATGCCAGGCAGGTGTTAACATCACTGCTTCTCACAACCCTCGTGAGTACAATGGCTACAAGGCTTATTGGGAGGACGGCGCACAGGTGCTCTCTCCCCACGACACTGGCATCATCGACGAGGTGAACAAGGTACGCATCGAGGATGTGAAGTTCAACGGAAACCAGTCGCTAATTCAGATTATCGGTGAAGAGGTAGACAACGCATACCTTGAGCAGGTGCGCACAATCTCTATCGATCCTGAGGTTATCAAGCGTCAGCACGACCTCAAGATTGTCTATACTCCGCTCCACGGTACTGGCATGATGCTGATTCCGCGCTCTCTTAAGCTTTGGGGATTTGACAATGTACATTGTGTAGAAGAGCAGATGGAGAGAAGTGGTGACTTCCCCACAGTGAAGAGCCCGAACCCTGAGAATGGCGAGGCGCTTACACTTGCGCTGCGTGATGCTAAGGCTATGGACGCCGACATCGTGATGGCAAGCGACCCCGACGCTGACCGCGTGGGTATGGCATGCAAGAACGATAAGGGTGAGTGGATTCTTATCAACGGTAACCAGACCTGTTTGATTTTCCTCTACTACATCATTACCAACCGCATAAAGATGGGTAAGATGCAGCCTACAGACTTCATCGTGAAGACTATCGTTACAACAGAGGTTATCCGTAAGATTGCAGAGAAGCAGCATATCGAGATGCGTGACTGCTACACTGGCTTCAAGTGGATTGCTCGTGAGATTGCTATCTCTGAGGGTAAGCAGCAGTATATCGGTGGTGGAGAGGAGAGCTACGGATTCATGGCAGAAGACTTCGTGCGTGATAAGGACGCTGTTTCTGCTTGCTCTCTGCTGGCAGAGATTTGCGCTTATGCAAAGGACCATGGCAAGACTCTCTACAATCTGCTTATGGACATCTATCTTGAGTATGGCTTCTCTAACGAGTTTACAGTCAACGTAGTGCGTCCTGGCAAGACTGGCGCAGACGAGATTAAGGCTATGATGGTGCGTTTCCGCGAGAATCCTCCAAAGGAGCTCGGTGGTAGCAAGATTGTTTTGTGGAAAGACTACCAGACTCTGGAGCAGAAGAAGGCTGACGGTACGGTTGAGAAACTTGACATGCCGGCAACAAGCAACGTGCTGCAGTGGTTCTGCGACGATGACACAAAGGTCAGCGTTCGTCCTTCAGGTACAGAGCCGAAGATTAAGTTCTATATCGAGGTGAAGGGCACGATGAAATGTGCAGGATGCTACGAGCGCTGCTTGGCAGAGAGCAAGGAGAAGATTGCTGCCATAGAGAAGAGCCTCGGACTAGCAGACTAACATGTTTTGTCGCACGTAAAAACAGTCTTGTTTGACCTACTTGGTCGCAAGGATATGTGTGCAAGCGAATATAAAAATAGATGCAGGTGTGCCGGACTTGTTCGGCACACTTGTTTTGGTTTTGTGGCAGTGGCATTTGCGATGCTGCCTTGAAATAATAATTTAATGAAAGATATAAGATTCTATTTGACTTTGATGGCTCTGCTCCTATTTCTTCCTTTGGGACTTGTAGAGGTTGATGCCCGCTCAGTACGTGACGTTTGGATAAACATGCCAGACTCTATTGTGCCGTATCTTGGTGGCAGCCAGCGGGTGGAGTGTGTCGATTTTTATGAGATGCACTCCAAAGCGGAGACGTCAAACATGCTTGGTGGCAAGTCGCACATAGACACTATGACTGTCAATTTCTTGCAGGCTACGCTCACAAAATCGAGTGTCCTGCAGATGAAGTTGTTGCCTGCATCTAATGGTAGGGACAGCGTCGTGTGCTTGGTGCGTTCTTATCTCGCGCCGGAACGGGAAAGTAGAGTGACACTCTACACGTTGGACTGGAAGCCAATCGGGCATGTCGACTTTTGTGCAGATGAATATATTGCTCGTCCAGACACCATGACAGCAGAGCGTTTCGAATATTTGAAGACTTTTCTCGACCCTGTAATGTTCAGTGTGGAGTTGGAAGCCAATTATAACAGCATGGTTGTGGGACTGACGACAAACGCTGTCGGTGTGGAAGACAAGAAGGCTTTAGACTCTATACTTGTGCAAAGAAAACTTAATTGGAATGGCGAGACATTTAAATAATGTTATCTGCCATTTGAAAAAATAAGTCGCAACTTGCAAATTGAAAACATATTTGTAAATTTGCATAGTGTTTTTCATGGTATTAGATTATTAAGGTTAAGAAAATGCCGGGTGTCGCGAGACAACCGGCATTTTTTATTTTGGTATCTAACCTAATATTATTCGAAATCAAATGTTTTATGAGTTGACGTTTCTAATACTATTCGTTGGAGAAGTCTTCCACCATCTTTCTGTACATGCTGAAGGCACGTGTGCGTGATATGTAGCCTGTGAGGTGGTTGTCAGTGTCGACTACGGGCAGGTAGTTAGTGTTCTTAATTTCAAACTTTCTCATCACATCCTCCATGCGGTCGTTGATGCTCAACTTTGCAGGAACGGGCGTCATGATTTGCTGTACGTGGAATTTCGTGTACAGTTCGGTGCGGAACATGATGTGTCTGATTTTCGTTATGTCCACCTCGCCTAACAGTTCGTCACCACTGTTCAGCACGGGGATGAAGCTTGAGTGGCTCTTGCTAATCACGTTGACAAGCTTGCCGAGGGGCATGTCGGGCGATACCGAGATGAAGTCTTTGTCGATGACGCTGTCCATACTCATCAGTGTGAGCACTGCCTTGTCTGTATGGTGCGTGATGAGCTTGCCCTGTCGTGCGAGACGCATGGCATATATGCTGTGAGGCTCGAATATGCTGATGGTCATAACGGAGCACGTACTTACAATCATGAGAGGGATGAAGAGGTCGTAGCCGTTGGTTATCTCGGCAATGAGGAATATGCCTGTCAACGGGGCGTGCATCACTCCTGCCATCACTCCTGCCATGCCGAGGAGGGTGTAGTTCTTCTCTGGAATGTAGATGCCGAGGTTGTACATGTTCCAAATGCGCGAGAAGAGGAAACCACTGAACGCTCCAACGAAAAGCGAGGGTGCAAAGGTTCCACCGCAACCGCCAGCGCCGTTTGTGGCAGAGGTCGCAATCACCTTAGTCAGCACTACAAGTCCGACGAAGATGATGAGCAGTTGGCCGTGTCCATAAAACAGCGAGTTGTTGAGCAGCTTGCTCCAGTCGGCTTCTGTGCTACTGTTGAGCAGGATGTTTATGGCGCTATAGCCTTCTCCATAGAGCACTGGGAACAGGAAGATAAGTGAACTAAGCATCAGACCGCCGATAACAAGTTTGACGTAACGGTGGTCTTTCAGACGGCCGAAAATGCCTTCGCATGCTGTCATCATGCGTATGAAGTAGAGGCTGATGAGGCCGCATGTCACTCCGAGCAGAATACAGGCGGGCACTCGTCCTACAATCCATTCGCCGTCGAGGTGGAACGTAAATAGGGAGTTGCTGCCCATAAAGATGTAGGTAAAGCATGTGGCAGTGACGCTCGCGACAAGTATTGGCAGGAGCGACGCCATGCTTAGGTCTACCATCAGCACCTCAAGGGTAAATACCAAGCCTGCAATTGGGGCTTTGAAGATGCCTGCAATGGCAGCGGCGGCACCACATCCAACAAGCAGCATGAGTGTCTTGTTATCCATCTTGAACAGTTGTCCAAGATTAGAACCTATCGACGAACCTGTCAGTACGATAGGGGCCTCAGCACCTACCGAACCTCCGAAACCGATGGTGATGGCCGATGCTATCACCGATGTCCAGCAGTTGTGGCCCTTGAGCTTAGACTGTTTTGACGATATGGCGTATAGAATGCGTGTTATACCGTGAGAGATGTTGTCTTTCACGACATATTTCACAAACAGCGATGTGATGAAAATACCAATTACAGGAAACACTAAATACCACCAGTTGTACGTGTTTGTTGTGAAGTTCGACGTGAGTAGTAGCTGTATTTCTTTTATTATGAAGTGAAGGAAGAATGCTGCGACCGATGCAAAGAAGCCGATAAAGAAGGCCAGTATGATGGTCATCTGGCGGTCGGTGATATGACTGTTGCGCCATTTCAGCACGGCGTACATAAGTCTTGATTCTTTCTTCTCGTTGTCAATCAGTGATGCTTCCATCTTATTTCTGTGTCTTCCTGTTGATTTTGTGTTCTTATCTTCTCGTTACCTGTGCTCTTGTCTTACTTTCGGATGATGGTCACCACTCCGTCGGCAGTCAGCTTTATGATGCTGCTCGGCGTGTGGGGGTTGTGCTCTTGGCGGCGTGTCCAGCACACATAGTCGACCGCAGAAAGCAGGTCTTCGCTTATGTCGCAGTAGTTTTGTGCTGCTGGCTCGCCGCTGATGTTGGCGCTTGTGCTGACAATGGGTTTCTGCATGCGGAAACACAGTTCTTTTGAAAATTCTTCACGGGTTATTCGCATGGCTATACTGCCATCTTCTGCAATGAGGTTTGGCGCAAGGTTTACAGCGTTGTCGAGTATGACTGTCGTCGGTTTGGTGGCGAGCTCCATGAGGTCCCATGCCACGTTAGGCACGTCGCGCACATATCGTTGCAGGCGCGCGTCGGAGTCGACAAGGCAGATTAGTGCTTTAGAGTCGTCGCGACGCTTTATCTCATACACTTTCTTTACTGCTTCGGCGTTGGTAGCATCGCATCCGATGCCCCATACGGTGTCAGTGGGGTAGAGTATGACTCCACCTTTTCTCATTACCTCTACAGCTCTCTTGATGTCTTCTTTTACTGTCATAACTCTGTGTTTGAAATCTTAAAGTTCTCTATTTGTTTATAACCGTTCAGGAAATCGCGTGCGTTCATGCGCTTCTTTCCTGCCAGTTGCAGTTCCGTAATCTCTAACCAGCTGTCGGCAGCAGCAACGAACAGTCTGCCGTTGTCTGCGGCGATGTCGCCAGTGTGGTTGTCGGGGTGTAGCTCTTTGCTGGTCTTTGCTGTCTTGAATATTTTCATTACGACAGGCTTGCCGCCCTCTTGCGCAATCTCGCACCACGCTCCAGGGTAGGGACTTAGGCCGCGTACGAAGTCGTAGACCTTCTTCGCGTCTTGGTGCCAGTTGATGAGGCAGGTCTCCTTGAAAATCTTCGGAGCGGGACGGAGCGTTACAGACTCGTCTTGTGCAACGGAAGGCACGTCGCCGTCTGTTTCCAAGACTGCATCGACAGTCTCTTTACAGATGTCGGCGCCAAGCATCATCAGTCCGTCGTAGACATATTCAACGTCAGCATCATCGGGTATGGCAAACTCCTTTTTCATGATAATGCGTCCAGTGTCGATGTCGTGGTCGAGGAAGAAAGTGGTGACACCCGTCTTTGTCTCGCCGTTTATAACAGCCCAGTTTATGGGTGCTGCTCCACGATATTGCGGTAGCAAGGCGGCATGTACGTTGAATGTGCCGAACCTCGGCATTGCCCATACTACCTCCGGCAGCATGCGGAATGCTACTACGACTTGTAGGTCTGCATGGTAAGAACGCAACTGTTCTATGAAGTCGGGGTCTTTCATCTTGACAGGCTGTAGCACGGGTAGACCTTTAGACAAGGCGTACTCTTTCACTGCGGAGGCATGTAGCACCGAACCGTGTCGTCCTACGGGCTTGTCTGGCTGGGTGACCACTGCCACGACATTGTAGCCGCCTTCGACGAGTTGTCGGAGGGACTCAACTGCAAACTCGGGCGTACCCATGAATATTATCCGTAAATCTTTCTTTTCCATTTATGTGGTTTGCTCTATAGGTGAGAATGGTCTGCTGTTGCCGTCGTGTGATAAATGTGGCAATCGCAGACTAATAATACAAAATTACTGCAAATCTTTGGAAAAGACGAATAAAAGAGAAGAAAATCGCTGTCGGCACAGTCTGTGAGGATGTCTATATGATAAAAAGATAGCGCCCACTTGGCAATACCAATTGGGCGCTATTGGAGACTCGCGAAAGTCGTTTATTTAAAGAACTGCCACCAATGCTTTTTGCGTCTGATGAGGCTGTCGTCTGTGTCGTATTGTTTCAGAATCTGAGGGTAGGTCTTTCCCTCATGTACCATGCGGTAAATTTGTCCCCAATCTGGCAGACCGCCAATGTTGCGGTCGTCAATGAATAGGTCTGCCTTTAACTTACGTGAAAAGTGTTTGTTTAACTCTACGTTCTCTTCAGGGAAGTCTTTGTTTATTGCGTAGAACTCAACTCCTCGCTCGCGGCACCAGTTTACGGCGTCTTCAAGAAGTTTTCCTTCGCGTACGCTCCACAATATGAGTTTGTGACGCTCTTTGATGAGCATGCGCAATGTCTCTGTCGCAAATGGCAGTTCTTTGCCTATTTCCGGGTATCTATGTTCTACTATTGTGCCGTCAAAGTCTACTGCTATAACCATGTTGTTAATGTGTGTTTTGAGTTATTGAAAAGGCGGACACCATAAATCACATTGTCATGGACTTGTGCAATTTACAGAATCCGCCTGTTTTGTTATAATATATAATAAGGTGTCGCCTTACGGACGTCTCCTTACTGTTTTACAGAAGTGTCGTTCTTGTCGCCGTAGTGGCTGTTGGTGTAGTTGCCGTAGCGTCCGTATGAACCGTACTTGTGGGCTCCGTACTTGCCATATTTTCCGTACTTGCCGTAGCCGTACTGGTAGCCATATTTCTTCTTCGACATGTCTATACCGTTTATCACGATGCTCATGTTCGGCAGTTTCTTCTCTCTTGCGAGTTCGTTGATGTAGCCGAATGAGTCTTTGGCGGTGTAGTCGGCACGGCACATGAAGATAGAGGCGTCGGCTACGCGGCTGATTTGCAAGGTGTCGGTAACGAGGCCTACAGGTGCTGTGTCGATGAGTATAACGTCGTACTGTTCCTTCAGTATGTCTATCACCTTGTCGAGTGCAGGACGCGCGATGAGCTCTGTTGGGTTGGGAGGAATTGGTCCTGCCATGAGCAGGTCGAGGTTGTTGTTGATTCCTGACTTCACAATCTGGCTCTTTACGTCGGCAACAGTCGTTTCATTCTTTATCAGAAGATTGGTGATGCCATGCTGGTGGTCGTTGATTTCGAACAGCTCAGCGAGGCGCGGCTTACGGATGTCAAGACCGATAAGTATGACCTTCTTGTCAAGGAGTGCGAAGCTCACAGCAAGGTTGGCTGCAACGAAAGTCTTGCCTTCGCCCGATGTGCTTGATGTGATGAGCACCACTTTCTGGTCGTTTCTGAGCATGAACTGCAGGTTTGTACGCAGCGAGCGGAACACTTCTTCCATCTGGTTGTTATGATTCTCGTGTACCACGATGTCTGCCTTTGTCTTTGCGGTCTCGCTGGCGACAGCAACGTCGGCGAGGATGGGCAGGTTCGTGAGCTTGGCAACGTCGTCGTGGCCCTCAATCTTGTAGCGGAGGAAATTGATGAGGTAGATAATGCCTGCAGGAATCATGCAGCCCAGTATAAGTGCGATGAGCATAATGATAGAACCCTTTGGGCTGACCTTTCCAGCGTATTGCGGCTCGTCGATGAGCTTGCCCTTGTCGGCAGTGGCAGCAAGTGAGATGGAGTTTTCCTCTCGTTTCTGGAGCAACATGAGGTAAAGGCCAGATCTTACGTCCTGCTGGCGACCAATCTGTGTGAGTATGCGCTCCTGCTCTGGGGTGGCGTTAATCTGTCCCGAGTAGCGACCGTACTGTTGTGCGATGTTATTGCGCTCTATCTCCAAGCTTCTTTGTGCCAGGCTTACGGCGCGGCGTATGCTTGCCGACAGGTCGTCAAGCTGTGAGGTGAGGGGAAGCACTGTGGGGCTTGACTCGCTGGCGCTTCTCAGCAGACGGTTGCGCTGAATCACGATGTCGTTGTAACGTGCAATCAGTGCGGTGGCAGATGGGTCTTTAAGTCCTACGTTTGAAGGAAGAGTCTGGTATTTGTTTACCGGCTCATCCATGTAGTCGCGTACGCTGTTGAGGAGCGCAACCTGTGTGTTGGCTTCTGCCAGTTTCTGGCTGAAGATGTCCTGGTTTTGTACCGCCTGTGCTGCGTTCAGCTTCAGCTCAACCATGTTGTTGCGCTTTTTGTATTCCTCCAGCGAACCTTCTGTGCTTCCGAGCTCGGCGTTTATCTTCTCCAGACGTCCGTTGATGAATTCCTCTGTGCGGACAGCAATCTCGTTTTTGTCTTCGTTGGCCTGACGGTTGTAGCATATTGCCAGCTGACGCAGGTAGTCAACGGCTCTCTGCGGTATCTCGTCGTTGAGCACGAGCTGTGCAATGGTGGTTGTCTTTGACGTCTGGCTAACGGAAAGTGAGTTGACGTATTTGGTGGCAGCAAGTTTCGGCGATACGATGGCTGCTTTCATGGTTTGACCATCAGACATTGCAGGCACGAGGTTGTTGGACGTGAGGGTGATGGTGCCAACGTGTGTGTCGATGCGTGCTGTCGGTGCTGTGAGGGTCTTGCTAATGGTGCACTTTTGAGGCTTCTTCGCTCCGAACGGAATCGTGGCGTATGTACCTTCAACCTGATAGCTGTTGCCTTTGCGAGTTATTTCGAGGAAGATGGGGTATGTCATCTTCTCAAGATGGGCGGGGTCGAGATCTACGCTGATAGGTTCTGTTCTATACAGTAAATGGTCTTTTATACTACCCTTCATCGTGTAGTTGACATAGAGCTTGAGGTCTCTCACTGCTTGCTGGGCTATTGACAGTGACGAGAGTATCTCCATCTCGTTGTCAATACCAGTGGAGTTGCTCATGAATCCCAGGTTGGCAGTGGTGAGAATGGCACTCTTGCCTGATCTTGAGCTGTTGCTGTCGTCATCTTTGATAAGCAGTTTGGCGACGGCCTTGTATTGTGGCGTCTTGTAACGCAGATACACCATGGCACATCCCAGACAAAGTATGATAGATAGCACGAACCATTTCCAGTGCAGTACGGCTATCGTGTAGATTGTCTGGAAGTTAAGTGAAGACTGTTCGTCTTTGTCTGCCAAAGTTGCGTCTTGTCCTAAATTCTTGTTCTCTTCCATATTTATATTATTCAACTCTTATGTTTGTTCTGTTTATTGTGTTTTTACTTGTTTCCTTCTGTAAGGTTGATGAGATATTGTCCATAGCCGTTCTTCAACATGGGTTCTGCCAGTTTGACGAGCTGGTCTTTGTCTATCCATCCTTGTTTGTATGCTATCTCTTCAAGACATGCAACCTTCAGACCCTGTCGCTTCTCTATCACTTCAATGAAGGTGCTGGCTTCTGACAGACTGTCGTGGGTGCCAGTGTCGAGCCATGCGAAACCACGCTGCATGGGACGGACGGTGAGTGTGCCTTTCTTGAGGAACTCTTGGTTTACGGTGGTTATCTCGAGCTCGCCGCGTTTGCTGGGCTTAATCTGCTTTGCAACGCTGACAACCTCGTTGGGGTAGAAGTACAGACCTACTACGGCGTAGTTGCTCTTGGGCTCCTGAGGCTTTTCTTCAATGCTCAGGCAGTTGCCGTTTGCGTCAAACTCCGCCACGCCATAGCGCTCGGGGTCGTTGACGTAGTAGCCGAAGACGGTGGCTTTGCCTTCGTTCTCAGCTTTGGCAACGCTCTCTTTAAGCATGGCTGACAGCCCTGCTCCATAGAAAATGTTGTCGCCGAGTACCAGACAGGCACAATCGTTGCCGATGAACTTTTCTCCGATGATAAACGCCTGGGCGAGCCCGTCGGGGGAGGGCTGCTCTGCATATTCAAACTTTATGCCTATGTCGCTGCCGTCGCCAAGTAGGCGCTTGAAAGCGGGCAGGTCGTATGGGGTAGATATGATGAGTATTTCTCTTATTCCCGCCAGCATAAGCACTGAAATCGGGTAATAAATCATAGGCTTGTCGAAAATAGGAATCAGCTGCTTGCTGATGCCTTTTGTTATCGGGTATAAACGTGTTCCCGAACCTCCGGCTAAAACAATTCCCTTCATGTTAAATCTAAAGTGTTAAGTTTTTTACAGAATGTGATATCCGTTTAATTGTTGTTTAAATTCGGAAAAAATGGCAGACACTGTTTCATCTGGCTTTTTGACGGTTGATGCCAAAGTCGTATTAGGTGTCTGTCGTAAAGGCTTTCGCCTTGAAAACATGAATTTCAATATAGGCGCAAAGTTACAAAATAAAAATGAATATGTGTCTTGCAGAACATATTTATTTTGAGTAAAATGTGATAATTGTGAAAGGTGTGACACGTTTTGGGTTGATTTGTTTGGGATATTAAATATAAAATTGTAATTTTGCAGACGGTAATATGCGTATATTGCGCATTTCTATTAAAGTTTTTATTTTAATAAAATGGGATTATTTTCAAAGATATTTTCACGTAAGGAAACAGGTGAAAAGGTGGGCGGAATGGAAGATTTCATGAGCCTTGTAAGGGTCTACTTCCAAGCCTCCATCGCTTCGAGCCTGAATATCACCAATCTTGCAATGTTGCCTGACCTCCGTATGTTCAAGGCCACGCTGCATGTGCCGACTGTAAACAATAAGTTGGGAGTGGGAGAGAAAAATCATTGTCGTAAGATGATGAAGGAAATCTATAACATGGATGACTTGTTCTTCAAAGAGATAGACCAAAGCATACGCAAAAACTGCCGT
>Ga0129313_1000826_pt1 | contig 22523 bp, 18 predicted proteins | sample O1105metagenome_FD_94436 | JGI IMG/M metagenome (GOLD analysis project Ga0129313, IMG submission 94436) | Orangutan group fecal microbial communities from fecal samples from Wisconsin, USA - O1105 metagenome | ecosystem: Host-associated > Mammals > Digestive system > Large intestine > Fecal...
ATTTTCTCATAAGGGGTATTATCAGAACTCGGCTGTTTAACGATTACCTCGGTAGTTTAACGAATACTCCAGTAATTCAACGATTACCCCAGCTGTTTAACGATTGCAACGGCACAGAAAGCTACAATCCTCCTAAAACGCACAAAACCCCGCCGCAGAATTGCCTGCAGCGGGGTTCACTTATGTGCCTGAACAGCCGAAAAGCCTTATTTCAAGCGGCTCTCGGGCATAGAAAAAGTCCACCGTAATTCTATCAAAATTACGGTGGACTTATGGTGCGGGAAATGGGACTTGAACCCACACGCCAATACTGACACAAGCACCTCAAGCTTGCCTGTCTGCCGATTCCAGCATCCCCGCAAATCAGCTTGTTTATTATATCAGATAATTTTGCATTTGTCAAGCACAAAAATTTACATTTTCGTTTTTTATTTTACGCTGTCGCTTTTACGGTGCTTTATTTATCTGCGGTAACTGTCGCAATCAATGTTACACTACCGAAACATCTATCTTCAGTTCGCCGTTTTCGTCCTCGTACCAGGTTTCCCACGCAAAATACTTATCCCAGCAATCGCACTCGCTGAAATCCATATATTCCGCATTGAACTCCTCCGCTTCTTCCGCCGGCACAAGCCAGCCGCTGCAATCGCTTGCAATCAGCCCATTCTTCACCTGCTCGTGACCCTCTTTGCAATCAAGGAAAAACACGCTTCCCTTTTTTGCGGCAGCCTGCTGAATTATCTCAATGAATTTAGTAAATCCGAGCGGCTCTCTCGTTCTCAGTCCTGTTATCATAAATACGCCTTGCCTTTATCTCTTGCCTTTATTTCTTGCCATTATCTCTTGATAGTACAATAAATTATATCACCATACCGCCGCAAAGTCAAATCCACCCTTGCCTTATTATTCGCTTGATGCCGAATATATTTGTTTTTAAAAGTGGCGATTATAATAGTCACGACAGATAAAAGCCGTCCACTTACCAAAACGGCTAGTGAACGGCTTTTCGCTGTAAGCCTGTTACATCTGGAGCGATTCTATTACCGCCCCTACAGCTTTTATCGCTTTGCCGGTTGCCTTCTTGACATTCTGCGTCTTGTTCGAGGTCATAGCCTTTGTTGCGGCAAAAGCGATGCCGCCTGCCACCATTGCGGTAGCGGCACATATCATATTATTGGAAGTTTTCTTGCTCATTTTTCCGTTTCCTTTCATAACCGCCTTTTTCGGCTCGATAATATAATGTGCCGCCGTTAAAAAATTATTGCTTGATAAATCTGACATCAGAATTTGCCTTTTTATCCTCTTTGTGTATCAAAAATAAAGTGAGCTATATAAAATTTACATCTCGACAATATGATAATTTTGTGCTAAAATAAATGTATGTGTAAAAAGAAAGGTCGTTTTTTAATGTCACAGCATAAAATAATAGCGGCTATCCATGACCTCTCCGGCTATGGAAGATGTTCGCTTTCCGTTATATTGCCCGTTATCTCTGCTATGGGGATACAGGTCTGTCCGGTGCCGACCGCCGTTATGTCAACTCACACCGGCGGCTTTACCGATATTGCTATGGAGGATCTTACGGATCATATTTCAGCCTGCTATAACCACTACGAAAAACTGCATCTGAAGTTTGACGCAATCTACAGCGGTTTTCTCTCATCTCCGAAACAGGTCGATTGCTGCCTTGAATTTCTTCACGGAAACCCCGACTCACTTAAAGTAGTGGATCCGGTAATGGGCGACAACGGAAAGCCCTACAGCACTTACACTCCCGAGCTTATCCGCAGGATGAAGGAGCTTGTTGATGCCGCAGATGTTATAACACCTAACCTCACCGAAACGTGTATGCTTCTCGGAGAGGAATGTCCTCCCGTAATGTCGGTGGCTCAGGCACGCTCGTGGCTTGCCCGCCTCAGCGATAAACCCGGAATAGTAGTAATAAAGGGAGTACCTTTGATAGACGATGACGGTCAGAAGCTCTCTAACGTAGGCTTCGACAGGGAAAGCGGCAGCTTCTGGCGCATCGACTGGGATCATATTCCCGTACATTACCCCGGCACAGGCGACATCTTCACCTCAGTGCTTACCGCATCGTTGCTGAAGGGCGAAAGCCTGCCGATTGCCCTTAACCGTGCAACCACGTTCACGGAAATTGCCGTTAAAACCACCTACAGCTACGGCACCGAGCCAAGACTTGGCGTGCTGTTCGAGGATTGCCTTAGCTGGCTTATGACAAATACCGTACTGTGCGACTACCGCAAGCTATGATAATATCCGATATTGCTTTTTACCGCTTTGCCGCTTTGCAAAGCGGTTTTTCAATTTCCGTTCAAAAAAATTAAAAAATTGTCGAAAAAGGGTTGACAAACGTTTGACTTTGTGATAAAATATTATCTGTTGTCACGGCGCAGCAAAAACTGATGAAGCCGAGAGTAAAAAAATTAAAAAAATTTTAAAAAACTCTTGACAAACGGTTTTCGATATGATATAATATAACACGTCGGTTGACAAGAAACAAATTAACAAGCTGGTGTAGCTCAGTTGGTAGAGCAGCTGATTTGTAATCAGCAGGTCGGGGGTTCGAGTCCGTCCACCAGCTCCAATTTTTTCTTTAATTTAATATGGGAGTGTTCCCGAGTGGCCAAAGGGGGCAGACTGTAAATCTGTTGCGTTTCGCTTCGGTGGTCCGAATCCACCCGCTCCCACCAAACCCGTAAGATTTTCTTACGGGTTTATTTTTATATATTTTGCCCCCTTGCCGGTCATACAGACAAGGGGGTATTGTCAAAAATCAGTTTTCAAGATATTTCAGGAAGTCGTCAAAAATCGCTCTGTAGCCCTGCTCGTTTATATGCAAGCCCTCTATTGTGTACTCGGCTTTCAGCCTGCCCTGCTCATCCTTAAGACCGTCGTTTATATCTATATAGTGCTGACCGTGCTTTTCCGCAAGCTGTTTTACCAGTGCGTTTGCCGCTGTTATCTTTTCGTTTGTGCGGATTTTCAGGCACTCCTTCATATTTTCTGCGGCGGCTTCATAGTTTACCGGATAATATGCCATGAGGTAAATTTCTGTTTTCGGCAGTCGCTGTTCTATCGAACTTATAATGCTGTCATAGTGCTCCATTATACGATCCATAGGTATTCTTGAATCGCTGAGATCGTTTGTGCCTATATTTATAAACACTCTTCTCGGCTCAAGCTCGAACACGCAGGTATCAAGCACCTGCATAAGCTCGTCTGTTATATACCCGCCTATCGCACGATTATACACGATAATGTCCGAACCGCGCTCAGCGAGAAATTTATTCACAGGAAACATCTCCATAAGAGAAGATCCCGTCAGCACGATCTGACCCTTTACAGCATTCTTGTTTTCTTCTTTAAAGCGTTCCAGCTTCATTTCCTTATCAGTCATCGAATAATTCCTCCCGGATGTTGATATTATAATCATACCACCGACATTCATAGTTGTCAATTGCTTATTATTTTTCTTTTAGTCGTGCCGGACATATACCGTATATTATGAACGTTTAAATTCATATCCGGTCCTCTGCCTTTCCTCTGAATCTGCCTGTGCATACAACAAGCCTTGCTCCAATCAGTCTAAAGCGGAAAATGTCAAAATATACGGTTTTATTTAACCGAAACCTCATAAAAGTGTAAATTTCTGCTTGACAAACCTTTTTCTTTGTGATACAATAATTATCCAAACAAACGGGGCCGTAAAGGTTTCGACGGGGATTGTGAACCCGGCTAAGCACGCAGAGATCGCCTTATCTCTTTAAACGGGGCATTTTTAAAATTAAACGCAGACAATAGATCTGAATTAGTAGCTGCCTGAGTGCGCTACCGTCCTTGTAGAGAGCGCTGTGGCTCTATAAAGGGCGTCGACTAACAGCCAATGTTTTCGGTGAGAGTCCTGTAACCGTCAACACATCAAAGGACTACCGGACTTCTATCCTGTGAGCCGGAGAGGAGAAAGGGAATTTCAAAAGACTTCACTAAGCGTGTAGAAAGGTTGGCGGATCGGTTTTCGGACAGGAGTTCGATTCTCCTCGGCTCCACCATTTTTTCCACGCTCATATATATGGGTGTGGAATTTTTTGTTTACGGTAGTACAAAACGTATAAAAATTATCCCACATTTTCCGTACCTGTCAGCACTGCCCTGACACCGTCATAATTATAGTATAATCACCTTTGACTTTTAAATTCCGATATGCTATACTGGTTTTGATAACAGAAATTTTTCAGGCTAAAGATTTAATTTTCACGCATCAAGGAGAAAGTAATAAATGAAACTTTTATTCAAGCAAAGATTATTCTCGTGGTTTGACAGCTACGACATTTATGACGAAGCCGGAAATACTGCGTTCGTTGTAAAAGGCGAGCTTGCGTGGGGACACCTGCTCCGTATATATAACTCCTGCGGAAAAGAGGTCGGATATATTAAGGAAAAGGTGTTTACCTGGCTTCCGAAGTTTGAGATGTATGTCGACTCTTGTTATGTCGGCTGCATCAGCAAAGAGTTTACATTCCTAAGACCCAGATTCAACATTGATTATAACGGCTGGAATATAGACGGCGACTGGCTTGAGTGGGATTATAACATCCGTGACTGCACCGGTCGTTACATAGCTTGCGTATCCAAAGAAATCTGGAACTGGACAGACACCTATGTGCTTGACGTGCAAGACCCACAGGACGCATTGTATGTATTGATGCTTGTTCTTGCCATCGATGCGGAAAAATGCTCAAGAAACAATTGAAAACGCATAAAAATTATCCAGCACCTCAGAGTGCGGGATAATTTTATATGTCGGTTTACTTTTATACCGGCATTACTTCTTGAACATACCGAAAACGCCTTTCAGCTTTGATTGCGGTGCAGTTCCGTTCAGCTTGTTTTCGGTATTTGTGAGATATTCATTTGCTTCGGTCGCCTGCTCTGATGTTATGCCGAGTTCGGGAAGAAGCTCTGCAAGCTCGTTCCTTGCATTATTGACATCGGTTACTGTGTTGTAAGTCTTGCTCTTCACAAATTTAAGAGCCCTTTCCTTTGCCGCTTCTTCTCTTGTTGCGGCGGTTTTGATAAGCGATACCTTTCTGAACTTTTCGTCAAAATCCACCAGATGCTTTTTGATAATACCTATATACTTATCCTTTACGGGAGTTCTGAACTGTGACAGCTTATCCTCGATTTCAAGCAAGTTTCTTTCATAGCTCAGTAAAGGCTCATTTTGCGGAGGTGCAACCTTGAACATTATATTCTGTATCTCTTCGAGTTCCTTTTTGGCAAGGGCGGCATTCTCTCTGTCAGGCAGAACTACTCCGTCAACCGTATTCAGCTTGTCCTCCTGTGACTGTATGTAATCTGTCGCATCGGTTGCGAGCGTCTTGTCTATACCAAGCTTCGGCAGTGTGTCATCAAGCGCCTTTATCGCCTTGTCAACGTCATCATAGGTGCAACCGGTCGGGGCTATGGATTTTACCAGCTTCAATGCTCTTATCTGCGCCGCCTGCTGACGTGTTTCAGCCTTTGAAAACGCTCCTGTCGTCTTGAAGGTCGTATCAAACTTTGTTATATAATCGTCAATAATCGCAATATACTTATCCTTTACGGGTGTCTTGTAGCTTTCAAGTTTTGCTTTTACATCAAACAGCTTCTGCTCATAATCGAGAAGAAGGTCGGGATTCGGTTTCGGAACATCGCTCATCATAGCGGTGATCTCCGCAAGTTCGGCTCTTGCCGCTTCTGCTTCTTCCTTGCTGTTGAACGCAATTCCGTCAACGGTATTGACATTGAGATAGCATTGTCTGAATAGTTCACTGACCTGCTCTGCTTCCTCAAAGGATATTCCGACCGTTACCAGAAATTCATCGACCTTCTGCCTTGCATCAATCAGATCCTGCTCGGTGTAGCCCTTTGGGATCACGCTCTTTGCAAAATTCAGTGCTCTTTGTGCCGCCGCCTCTTTTCTTGTTTCATACACCGTAAATCCTACAGTACGGAATGTTGTGTCGAACTTTGCCTTGTATTGCTCGATAATTCCGATATACTTGTTTTTTACGTCTGTTTCATAAGATTCCAGCTTCGCCTTTGTTTCATCAAGCATTTTCTCATAAGGAAGAACGCTGTTCTTATCAGGCTTCGGCACGGCATTTACTATCGCCGTTATCTCGTTAAGTTCTGCGGTAGCCTTTAAAGCCTCTTCCCTGTTTGCAAACTGTATTCCGTCAATTACACAGAGGTTCTTTTCGACCTCATCCAGATAAGCGTAAGCGTTTTCCGCCTGTGCCTCGGTTATACCGAGATGCGACAAACGCTCGGTCAGCATCTTAACAGCGTTGTCACGCTCTTCAAAAGATGTTATTCTCATGCCCTTTACATATTCAAAGGCTCTTATTGCCCCCGCTTCTTCTCTCGTCAGGCTATGGTCAAATTTTCCCTCTTTCCTGAAAAGCCTGTCGAAATCGGAAAGCAATGCGTCTATACTTTCGAGATATTTGTCCTTAACTTTTGTTTTGAACGAATCTATCTGCTTTCTCTTTTCGATAAGGTCGTTTTCATAATCAAGGTCAGACTTATCGGTCGGCTTTGTAACCGTTTCAAATATCGCCGTAATCTGCGGAAGCTCTTCTCTTGCAAGGTCTGCTTCCGTTCTTGAGTCCATAAGAACGCCGTCTACGGTGCAATAAAGGTCATTGAAATATTTAAGACGTTCTTCCACTATATTCCTTGCCTGTACGATTTGTACGGTGCTGAGCCCTATCTTTGCGGCATACTCCTCCATAAGTCCCTTGCACTTCACGGCATCTTCTTCTGTTTCACCGATATTATCGTTTACAAAGCGAGCAAGAATATCGTTCTTGATGTCGAATATATTCACGCCGAAAAATTCGGAGAATTTTCCTATGGAGTCATCCTCATCGCCCATTGTATCAATCAGCTTTGAATAAAAGCTGTCCTCGTAAGGATCAAGCTCGAATATCTGCACGATAAAAGCATCTCTCTTTTCGGGAGAAAGGCTTATAGACATCATATTGTTGAACATAGCCTGTGCTTTCTGCGTATCAGCCGCACTCACAGTACCGGCAAACTTTATTGCGGTGTTCTTCTCTACTATATCAAGCAATAATAAATGCAGATTGAAGCAGGAATCATAAACACTGTTCACCATATCCTGACGAAGACTCATTGTGTTAAAAAGTTCCTTTATCTGTGAACGTGCATAACTGCGGCTTATCATATTTCCGACCGCATTAACAAGGCTGTGCGCTATACCCTCGGTGATATTCATTGCCGTTGCATCAAGCTGATTCGACCAGGCATTTATGGCATTTCCGCCGAATGTAGCCGACTGCCAGCGAGGTCTGCTCTCTTTTCTCAGTTCTCTTGCATATTCGGCATCATTAAGATCGGTAAGTATCTTTTCATACTTTTTGTCAATGACCTTGAACGCTTCTGTGAATTCGTCAAAATACACACCGTCAAAAGCCATATTCACAACAGCATCTTTATCTATTGTATAAATATCCACGCTGATTATATCCTGTATCAGTTCGAGCAGAGCCTTTTCGATACAGTATACAAAAGCGCTCGGAGCATTGTTTATAAGATCGTCAAGATCCTCAAACTGCTCATTTATCTCTGCGAATTTCGTCTGCGCTTCAAGAGCCAGTTCCTTGTACTTGTTTCTGATAATGTTATAAATGTTCCTGTCAGGAGTAATTGTAAACGGAACATTGCAGAACTGAGTTTTCAGTTCATGATTTTCACTTTCGATAATGCTTTTTAAATCTCTCGTTTGCATCTGATTTCCTCCGTTTGAATATTGACAGCCTTGCGGCTTTACTGCATACGAAACGTGTATTTTGATATAACCGGTATAAAATTTACACATTCCGTTTATTATTTTTCATATTATCACACAAAAGCTATATTTTCCACCGTCAAATTCCACGCAAAATTCCTATCGGATTGTCATATTGCTGTAAATCCCATTATTATGCCAAATTTCGGTTAAAATATTTTCTGTCGCTTAGTTGAATTTTCCTCCCTTCCCTTGAGCAAAAGATTACAGCCAAAGTAAATCCGTCAGACTAGTATATTTTTCGGTACGACATATTCCCCCCGTATATCAAGCCGCAAAACAGCAACGAAAACAGCTTACTTTTCTCTTGACATTCACAGCCCACCGTGCTATAATAACATCGTTATTGATAACAGCGTTATTGATTTTGGGAGGTGGAGTTTTGGCAAATAAGGATCATTCGCTTGATGACAAAATCATAAGAGCGGCATATTCCGAGTTTCTTGCTTACGGCTTTTGTAAAGCCTCGCTCCACAAGATTTCCGAAAAAGCCGGAGTCACCACCGGAGCAATCTATACAAGATACAAAAATAAGGACGCACTGTTTGTCGCTCTGTTGCAGGATTTTTTTGAAGCGATGAAGGTTATGTTCACACCTGTCGCAAAGGAATATGAAAAGGCAATGCTCAGTGCAAAGACGGAAGATATTCTCAGTGCCATAAACTCTGAGGAAAAGATATACTTTGAACTGCTTGCCTCGCACTATGACGACTGCACCTTATTCTTCAGCCGCAGTGACGGAAGCTCTGTCGAAACAATGCTGAACGACCTTATGGAACAGAAAACACAGCAAACGGTCGATTTCTTTTTCCGTGTTTACGGAAAAAAGCCAAATGCCGATGCTATCCGTCTTATTATGGGGTCGCAGTTCTGGCATTTCCGTCAGCTGCTCGATAAACACAGGGATGAAGACAGGATGTTCGCCTGCTTACGCTCGATTCTGGATTTCACCAATGCCGGTTGGCGACAGCTGTGCCTTACTTTGCAATAACAGCTTTTAATTCAAGGGCGGTGATGCCGCCCGTTTCTTACAGCATATGGTTAGACTACCCTAACCACCTAACCAACAGAAAAGAGATACCTATGATAGATTTTGAATTCGAATTTCAATATTCGGAAGAAAGTACACCTACGCTCCGAAAAGTCAGCGGAAATATTCCTGCAGGGCGATGCGTGGTGCTGTGCGGCGGAAGCGGCTGTGGCAAGTCCACACTGCTGCGATGTATAAACGGTCTGATACCGCAGTTTTACGAGGGAGAGCTGACAGGCTTCTGTCGCTTAGACGGGCAGGACACAGCCGGTATGAGCATCGGTGAAATCGGAGAACTTGCGGCATCGGTCTTTCAGGATCCACGCAGTCAGTTCTTCACTGTAAACAGCTCAAACGAGGTCGCATTCGGACTTGAAAACCACGGCTTGCCTCAGGAAAAGATACGGGACAGGGTTGATGAAGCGTTTCGGACATTTCACCTTGAGCATCTGAAAAACCGCAACGTCTATGAGTTGTCAAGCGGTGAGCGGCAATTAATCTCCATCCTCTCAGCATGGGCGATGGACACGGATATTTTTCTTCTTGACGAGCCTACGGCAAACCTTGACTTTGCGGCGACACAACAGTTGAAAAATATTCTGCTTGAGCTTAAAAAGCAGGGAAAGACTCTGCTTCTCAGCGAACACCGCTTATATTATCTTGCGGATATTGCCGACGAATATTGGATTATGGCAAATGGCGAGATAAAGCATAAATACACTGCCGAGGAAGCAAAAGCGCTTTTACCACTGCAATTGCACACGCTTTGCCTGCGTACACTTGACCTTGAACAAATCACCGTGTCGGAAAGGCCGCCGCAAACCGAAAATATGCCACAGGCACTCTCTGTTTCAAACCTTCGGTATGAATACGGCAGGAAAAACAGAGCAATACTTTCAGACGTAAATTTTTCCGTTTGCGAGCATGAAATCGTCGGTCTGGTAGGCGCTAACGGTTGCGGCAAAACCACTCTCGGCAAGCTGATTGCAGGACTTTACCGCTCCAAAGGCGGCGAGATTTCCCTGTTCGGCAAGGCTCAGAAGCCGAAACAACTGCAAAAACAGGTGCTTTTCATAATGCAGGAGGCAGAGTTCCAGTTCTTCACAAACTCCGCCCTGCACGAGCTTCAATACGGACATAAGATAACGGCTGAGTTTGAAAAGAAAACAGAAACACTTCTTAAAAGTATGGATATGTGGGAATGCCGTGACCGCCACCCGTTTTCCCTCTCAGGCGGGCAGATGCAGCGGCTTACACTGATGATGGCATATCTTTCCGATAAACCGATTGTCATACTGGACGAACCCACCGCAGGGCAGGACGCCGAGAGCCTGAAACGGTGTGCAAAATTGATTCGTGAGATGGGAAAAGAAAAGACCGTTCTTATCATTACACACGATCTTGAACTGATAGCAGATGCCTGCGACCGCTGTATCGGGCTGAGCGGCGGTCATGCCGACACGGAATTTTTCATTCGGGCGCAACAGGATCTGCAGGCGGTGCGGCGGTATATGGAGTGCTTCCATCCGACAACGGCTTCGCCGCCAAGGCAGTACAATGAGCGGTTTCATCCTGCGACTAAGCTGCTCTGCTGGTTAGTCTTGACTATCGTTATATCCACATCAAACAATCACCTTGTATATGCCGCTTATGCGGCGCTGATGCTTCTGACCGCCGCTGACGGCAGGCTCATAACGGCGCTTATCGGCAGTGCGAGCTTCGGACTGCTGTGGACAGCAAACGCTCTTCTTCCCGACACACTGTTCTCGTTTATGCTGGTGCTGTTCCCACGAATCATTGCCGTAGGGATTTCTATGATGACGCTTATCGGACGAAATGAAGCAAGCCGTACCCTTACCGCACTGCGAAATATGCATCTGCCGGAGCGGTTTATTATGATCGTGGCGGTAATCTTCCGCTTTTTCCCGGTGCTTTCGGGAGATATGAAGCTGCTGCGGCAGTCGATCCGGACACGAGGAGCGTTTGTGACACTTTGGCAGAAGTTCAGGACGCTACCATCCTATATCGAAATTCTGACAGTGCCTATGGCACTGCGGGTAATACGCATTGCTGAAACGTTGTCTGCCTCCGCAGAAACACGGGGCATCGACCTTAAACGCCGCAAAAGCAACTTCCTGTCGCTTCGGTTCTCGGCGTGGGATGTTTTATTCATCATTATGCTGACGGCATCTGTTGTTGTCGGTCTTATTTTGTGACAGCTGCCCTGAGTGGCTTTCAAATAAAAAAATACATATAAAGCTAAAGGAGTTTATAACTATGGAAACCGTAAACCGTAACAAACTTAAAATCAAGGACATCATTACCGTTGTCCTGCTGGCGCTTATAAACGTTGTGCTGTTCTTTGCAAGTTCACTTTTATACGCAACGCCGATAACCATAATTCTTATGCCGGTATTCTTTGCCCTGCTTGAAGGCATTGTCTACTTCATCATCGGCACAAAGGTGAAAAAGCTCGGTGCTATCCTCATTTACAGTATCGTCCGTGCCATTCTGGGCGGATATCTGCCGTACATCATACTTTTCATTCTCTCCGGTGCCATTACCGAACTGCTGCTGTGGAAGATAGGCTACGGCAGTGCAAAAGCGCTGACTATCGGTTATATCATCAATCAGGTGCTTGCCGCATTCGGAAGCACAATAATCCCCTACGCTATCGCCGCAAGCGCTATGGCAGATCAGGCAGTAACAGACGGTCGTCAGGATACTATTCTTGATGCGTCAAAGCTGTTACAGTCGTGGGTATCCGTTGCGCTTGCAATCGGCGTAATTGTTGCCGCACTTATCGGTGCGCTGATTGGTAAGCGGATTGTAAAGAAGCACCTGACGGTATAACGCAGACTAAGGAGCTTCAGATGAACAAAACCAATAAAACGAAACGCTCCGTTTTCTCATGGCTGTCGGAGTTTGCAAAAGGCAGACGTGGCGAATATTTACTTAGCGTTATTACTGCGCTTATCGGTGTCGCTTGTTCGCTTATCCCGTATTTTATCATCATCAGAATCATTACCGCACTTATAAACGGCACTGCAGAGCTTTCCTATTACCTGACGCTCTGCGTATGGATGGCAGGCTTATGGATTTTACGCTATATATTGCACAGCGTGTCCACTACCCTTTCCCACCACGCAACCTTCCATGTGCTTGCTAAAGTGCGGATAATGCTGCTTGATAAACTGGCGACACTGCCGCTCGGCACTGTGCTTGACCGTTCCTCAGGCTCATACAAGAACATCATCGTGGAACGTGTGGATTCTATTGAAACCACGCTTGCACATCTTCTGCCCGAAATGACCGCCAACATTGTCGGCGCACTGGCTATACTTACGCTGATATTCGCAAATGACTGGCGTATGGGGCTTTCTATGCTCATTGTTTTGCCGCTGGGGATGCTCTGCTTTATGTCGATGTTCAGAGGCTACAACGAGAAGTTTCAGCGTACTGTCACCTCAACAAAAGCGCTCAACGATACCGCAGTTGAATATATCGGCGGCATTGAGGTCATCAAGGCATTCGGACAATCAAAAACCGGTTACGCAAAGTTCGTGTCCGCCGCAAAAGAAGGCGCAGATTGCTTCATCGACTGGATGAAAAGCAGCCTGTTCGGGCAGTCCGCAGGAATGGCGATTTTTCCCTCGACCCTGCTCGGAGTTCTGCCTGTAGGATGCCTGCTATATATGCAGGGTACGCTTACCGCCGAAACCTTTCTGACTGCTATAGTGCTGTCATTCGGCGTAATGCAGCCGCTTATGACCGCTTTTTCCTATACCGATGATATAGCACAGGTACGCACCATTGTCGGTGAAGTATCCGAGGTGCTTTCCTGCGAGGATATGCGGCGACCTGAAAAAGCCGTAAAACTGCCCTGCGATAACTCAATCGATCTGAAAAACGTCCGCTTTGCCTATCACGATAAAGAGGTGCTTCACGGCATTGATCTGCATATAGAGCAAGGCACTGTCAACGCTCTTGTCGGCCCGTCGGGAAGCGGAAAGTCCACTATCGCCCGTCTTATCGCATCTCTCTGGGATGTAAAGGACGGCTCGGTGGAACTTGGCGGCGTGGATATCCGTACCCTGCCGCTTGCGGAATGCACAAAACGCATCGCAAATGTTTCTCAGGATAACTACCTGTTCGATCTGTCGGTAATGGATAATATCCGTATGGGCAGAAAAGGTGCGACCGATGAAGAAGTCATAGATGCAGCGAAAAAATGCGGCTGTCACGAATTCATTATGAGCCTTGAAAACGGCTATCAGACCGTGTGCGGTGCATCGGGCGGACATCTTTCGGGCGGTGAACGGCAGCGTATCTCCATTACCCGTGCTATGCTGAAGGACGCACCTGTTGTCATTCTTGATGAAGCGACCTCATACACCGACCCCGAAAACGAGGCGGTCATTCAATCCGCACTGGCAAAACTCGTGAAGGGCAAGACCGTAATTGTCATCGCTCACCGTCTGTCAACCATTGCCGATGCAGATCAGATAATCGTCGTAAATCAAGGTCAGATTGAAGCCAGCGGTACGCAAGAAGAGCTTCTGAAGTCCTGTCCGCTGTATAAGACAATGTGGGATGCACACATCAGCGTAAAAGATAACGGGGAGGCAGTATAATGCTTAAAACTCTGAAAAAGTTCTTTGACTTCTGCGGAAAAGAAAACCGCAAATTATTTATCATCTCCATACGGCTCGGAGTAATCAGTGCAATCTGCTCTGCTATGCGTATTCCTGCCGCCGCCGTTGTCATTAAGGCGCTTCTTGACAATAACGTCACTGTGTCAACGCTATGGACAAGTCTTGGTATAATAGTCGTTTCTTTGATTGTGACTATTGCGATAAATATGAAATCCACTATGCTGCAGACAAAAGCAGGCTACCGTGCCTGCGCCGACAAGCGTATTGAAATTGCCGAGCATCTGCGCTATCTGCCTATGGGCTGGTTCAACGACAACAGTCTTGGCGAGGTGACAAGCGTCACTACCAACACTATGGAAAATATGGCTAACATTGCGACCCGTGTGGTTATGGTCACGACAAAGGGATTTCTGACCTCCGGCATCATTGCGGTTATGATGCTTTTCTTCGATTGGAGAATGGGTCTTATCACGCTTGCCGGTCTGGTGCTGTTTTTTGCAGTAAATGCCGCTATGCAACGGGCAGAGCAAGCACTCAGCAAACGCAAATTTGATGCTGATGAACGGCTCGTTTCAAAGGTGCTTGAGTATGTTCAGGGTATCGCTGAGGTCAAGAATTTCGACCTTACCAACGATTCCTCAACTCAGGTACACACCGCTGTGGAAGAATCCCGCAAGGCTTCCTTTGCTATGGAGATACCGTCGGTTCTTTATATGCTGGCACAGCTTGTTATAAACAAACTCACCGGTGTTGCAGTCTGCACCGCCGCAATAATATTCTGTCTTTGCGGCACAATGGAACTTTCAAACTGTCTTCTTATGCTCATATGCTCGTTCATACTGTTTGAACAGCTCGACAGCGCAGGCAGCTTTTCATCACTGTTCCGCTCGATTGACATAGGCGTGGACAAGGCGAATTCCATACTGAATGTCGAGCCTATGGATATTGACGGCGAGGATCTGTCGCCTCGTTGCAAGGATATTACCCTTTCCCACGTCAACTTCTCTTATGACAGCAAGCCTATTCTTCGTGATGTGTCGCTGACCGTTCCGGAGAAAACCACTGTTGCCATCGTAGGCCCGTCCGGAAGCGGAAAATCCACGCTGTGCAATCTTATGGCAAGGTTTTGGGATGTACAGAGCGGCAGTGTCAGCCTTGGAGGAAAAGATGTACGGGAATACAGCTATGACAGCCTGATACGCAATTTCTCCTTCGTGTTCCAGCGGACTTATCTGTTCTCGGACACCATTGCCAACAACATCCGCTTCGGCAAGCCGGATGCCACTCTTGAAGAAGTGAAAGCCGCCGCTAAAAAAGCCCGTTGCTACGATTTCATTATGGCAAAGCCCGATGGATTTGACACGGTCATCGGCGAAGGCGGCGCAACGCTTTCGGGCGGAGAACGGCAACGAATTTCCATCGCCCGTGCGATTATGAAGGATGCACCGATTATCATTCTTGACGAGGCGACCGCCAATGTCGATCCCGAAAACGAGAAGGAACTTATGGAGGCGGTTTCCGAACTGACTCATGACAAGACCGTCATAATGATTGCCCACAGGCTGAAAACAGTGCGTAATGCCGATTGTATTTTTGTGGTCGATCACGGCGAGATAGTTCAGCAGGGTACTCACGATGAGCTTATGGCTGTGGATGGATTATACCGTCGCTTTGTAGTCGAGCGTAAGCAGGCTGCAGGGTGGAAGGTTTCAAGCGAACAGTTGATATAAAAAACGAGCCGGAACACCTCTCAGGTGTACGGCTCGTTTTAACTTTCAAAGCTGTTTTTCTACGTCCTTGCAAACACCGCAAAATCTATAGCGGCACATACACAGCTTTCACAATTGTTTATGGTTTTATACATTTCGGTCAGCGTTGCTCCGGTAGTAGTTACATCATCAATTATGAGAATATGCTTTCCGTTGAGCTTTGTCGGCTCTGTCACAGTAAAGCAATTGTCGAGATTGCTTTCACGCTCTTTCTTACCGAGCGTTTTCTGCTGTGCGGTCTTTCTTGTTTTGGCAACGGCGTTCACTGTCGGTATGCCGGTTATTTCGGAAATCTCACGGCATATCTTTTCAGTATGGCAGTAGCCTTTTTTGATTTTATCCGTATAATAAATGGGAACAGGTACGATGACATCCGGCAGAGTTTCATAGTACCCTGTAATCTTCTGTACAAGCGTATATGCCATAAAACTGATTTTACTGCCGTCACGGTGCTTCTTTGCGCCTATAACTACAGGCGAAGTCTTTTTGTTATAACGGCATACGCTTAACAGCCTGCCGCCGCAAAGGCTTTCCTCTTTCTCGTTATACTCGAATTCGCAGGCGCATTTATCGCAGATATAATCCATTCTTCCTATGACCTTACTGCACAAAGGACAGCGGTTCGGGAAGAACCAATCAAGCAGTATACGCTTCAGCTCGTATTTATTCATCATCATTTTCATCTATAAACGGATTGCGTATCTTTGTCGGCTTTATTATGCCGTCAAGCAGCCGTTTCGCTGTATTCCTGTTCATCGTTCCGCCGTTGTCACGTCTGCGTCTGTCCGCTCCCGGAATATCATCGGCATCGGTAAGGCTGTCTACTGAAGGAGCGTCCAGCTTTATAACAGGCGGAGCGTGCTTTTCACTCACAGCCGACCTTTCCTCCGACGTTGCCTTTACGGACGCTTTTTCCCCGCCCGCCACAGTAAGTGACGGTGAGGACGGCAGAATATCAAAATCATCCTGCGTCAGACGTTCTCCGCTTTGCTGTACCTCAGGGAAATCTTCTTCCGCTGTCTGCGTTGTTTCAACGGTATGTTTGTACATATTTGCCGCATAGTTGCTCTTAGGCGTTACGGAGTGCCTTATGCTGTAGTCGGCTTTTGCAAATTCGCCGGCAAAGCCCGTATCAACAGCAGGCTCTGTATATGCTTTATCGTCTTTATCGGAACTGTCTTCGTCTGTAGTGCCTTCATCGGTATATCCGCCAGGGGCCTGCTGTAATTTGTCATCCGCTCCGCCGAAACTGAAAATATCGTCAAGCGGCTTGAAATCATAACCGCTGACCTTTTCAAGCTCGGAGATTTCGCTTTCGAAAGCGTTGTCGAACGGATTTTCAAACAGGCTGACATCCAGCTTATCCGTTTCATCGGCCTTTACAACGTGAACCGGTGCCTTAGGAGCTTCGTTTTGCAGTGTGGCCGCTTCCTGCTGTACGGGTGCGGTGCTTTCCTGGATCATATCGTAAAGTTCACGCTCCTGCTCCTGCTTCCTGCGGCGGTTTTCCTGCTCGTAAAGAACACTGCGGTCTACCCTTTCAAAAACAAAAGGCTTTACCTCAGGTTGCGTTTTAGCGGTGTCGGTGCTTTCTGAAACATTTGCCGCAGATGGTTTTTCCTGTAGCGGTGTCTGCTTTACGGGCGCAAAATGCAGGTCGTGCGAGTATTTTTCAAATTCACGGAATTCCGAAATGCTTAAAGCGTTATGGAGGATACTTTCCTTTATCGCCATAAAGCTTTGATACCACTCCGCAAAATCACGCTGTGTAAGATCGACATTTATACGCTTCGACATATATGTGTACAGCTCTTTGGTCATATCCTCAAGCCGTCTTATTTCATCCGCTGTTCTAGGAGGTACCGCCGTACTCATCTCAAGGCAGGTGCGGCCGCCCGGCTGAACCTTACTGCAATAGTCATAGTCATAATCCTTGTCACGAATAAAATACTCTCCGCAACGCTTACAGTGCTGAAGGACTCCCCCGCTTTCAAGTAAAAGGTCTATTTCCAGATCTATTATCGCCTTGAGGCTGTCCGAAACGTACACCTTCTTCGGCAGAGAACGCATCGTTGTTATTATCGTGTTCAGCACCGAATCCGGTTTTTCGGGAACATAATTCTTTATCTTGGCAAAGACGTCCATCGCCTCGCTGTCCGAATGCAAAGCGGCAAACGGTCTGTGCTCGCCCTCATATTCGATTTCGGGAAGCGCAGAAGCGGCTATCGCCTTAGAAATATTGCTCGTTATGAACGGAGCGGACGGCAGCCTGCCGACAGTGTACACCTTTGCGGCGGTAAAGCATTCCGACGGATAGCCCATCTCATTTGCGGCTACGCTGAATGTCAGATCGAAATAATCACGCTTCGCAAATGCCTGCTCTGCCGTGACCTTTTCACCGAACACAAAGTCTATCTTGCGTTTTGCATATTCCTGAAGCTGAAGAAGGCTCACCCAGCGGTTTACCGCCTTATTGTGACGATATTCGGTAAGCCTTGTGAATATGAGCTTTTCAAACGGAGTTTTGGCATTTATAAGCTCATTCCATAAGGAAGATATGCCAAGTCCCTTTTCTCTGCAAAGATATTCTATAAACAGATCCTGTACCGCTTTTTCATAAATGCCGTGGATATTCGCCTCAACATATTTGTGACACGCACCGAGTGAATTACGGAGCGCAACAATATCCTCAAGTCTGTACTCTCCGCTTTCCGCACATCTTTTGCAATAATCGGTACAGCGTCTGATAAAGCCGGAAAAGTCATATTCGGCAAATTTAAGGACAGACTGCGGATATGAAAGAGAATATATCTCACTCGAATTTATACCGGTTAAGCTGACTGTTCTTTTTATACTCATATCCGCTTTTCCTTTCCGCAGGTCCTTTAATAGTCTTCCGACGTGTCATCTGTCGATACTGCGTCGAAGTTGAATTCACGCTTTCTGCCGTCAACATAAAGCGTATGCTTGTCTTTCCACTTGACATCGGCAGGCTTATTATAGTCGGAGGTTATTATATGGATACCGCCCAATGCGTTACGGCATTCAAGGAACGGCAGGCTTATATCACCGTCTGTTTCTTCAATATAGAAGGATACCGAGCGGCTGGCATCGCCCTCAGGGTCGACGTAAAGAACTATTCTGTACTGCTTGTCGGGCGAATAGCGGTAGCTTGTGCTTCTTGCGGACAGATCGACATCCATAAGAGTAATGTTTCCGAACAGCATCTTGAAAGTCAGATAAACAAGCACTCCTACTACATACATCAGCAGATATATAGTGCCGATAACGATCTTTGCGGTCTCACCCGAACCGCTCAGCAGGAATATAAGTACGCTTACGACTATAGGAGGCACTGCGGCAAACCAGTTGCCAAAGCCGAACAGAAGTATAGCGAACGCCAAAAAAGGCGAAATTATCGCAACGATTCTCGTGACTATCTGCTTTCTTGTAAAAAGCATAATTCCGAAGAAGATAATATTGATAAAGATATAAAGCGTAACAAGTGCGCCCTGGTGCGTCGGCTCAAGATAATATCCCATAAAAAGCCACGCCACGAAGCCCAGAAACACGGGATAGGCTATCGTCAGGAACGACACACCGAATTTGAACCATTTATTTGTTAAAAAGCTGATTACTTTTTCCATTTAATTTCCTTTCCGCTGTGCAAGGCACATACGTTTGATTTACAGCATTACTTATTATATTGTATACTAAATCGCCGCAAATTTCAAGACTTATTTCATTATCGGCAGTATTTCGGGTTTTTTTTCATCATCGCAGAGCCTGCGGTTAAATTAAAAGGAGCATCATTTATGCCCCTTTCGCTTTATTCGGTTATTATCGCCTTTTCGGGTACAACAGCGGTTCTCCTTACAAGAGGCTCGCCACGGACAACGATATTCTTTTCATCACCGAAGCCGAATTTCTTATACATACGGCTTACCCCGTCCGACATCAGACGCTCCTGTCTGAAAGTTACGGCTGACAGCTCCTCCCCGACCTCAAACTGCGCCATAGCCGTAACCATAAGTCTTGACGCTATACCAATACGCCTGTAGTCAGGCGACACGGCGATATAATCTATCGTTTTGTTCTTCTTTGAAAACATGATAAAGCCTGCGATATTGTTTTTGTGTGCTATAACAAATATCTCGCCGCTTGACATTCTTTTCTTTATAAGCCTTGCCATTCTTTCGGCATTGTAGTCGGCAAAATTCTCACCGCAAAGCTCAGCCAGAGCCGTTATTTTCTCCGCCTCCTCAGCATAAGGGATGCGTGGCAGGGTAAGCGAAACATATTCTAGGTCAAGCCCGAACAGAAGTGCGGTTGTTTTCATGCTTTCCGTATCCGTTCCGGCAAGCCGTGATTCCTTATCACGCAAAAAAAGATTGCCTATCCCGTATGTCATTATTATAGCAAGCTCTTCCGTGCTTATCAGCGGCTTTGCGCCGTATTCTATCAGCACTTCAATAATCTGCTTTATATACGGGACGGATATTTCGAGCGAGCGGTCACGAATATCTCTCAGCGTGCTTTCGTGCATTTTCCCTACAAATTCATTGCGGAAGCGTTCAGCTTCATCCGCAAACATTCCGAATATATCAATAAAAGAAGTATACGGCGATCTTACGGCTTTTTCCGTCATTCCGATTATCTTGATTTTATAATCTATGAACAGTGATTCTATAAATGCACTGTATATATCATCCTTTGATTTAAAATAGTAATAGAACAGACCGACCTCAGCGCCAGCCTCATTCATTATTTTCCTTATTGAAGTGCCCTCGAATCCGTCTGCCATAAAACAGATTGCCGCCGCACTGAGTATTTTGCTTTTTTTAGCGTTATCCTTTACAGCTTTTTTCTGCACGTCAACACCTCCCGCCAAATATTACCTATTTAATTATAACACTGCATTTATCAAAAAGCAACAGGAATATGTACAAACAATGTAAGAATATTTTGTTGCGAGGTGATATTATGGAAATAACCGAAGCAGAGATAGAAATCATTACAAGGCAGATTGTTAAAATCATCATAAATCATCAACGTGACGCATCAACTGTCGGTCCTGAGGTCGCAGACAATGAATAAGCTCAGAGCCGCAGCCTATTGCCGTGTTTCGACCGACCGTGCCGAGCAATCCGGCTCGCTTGCTTCACAGCGGTCGTTCTTTGATGATTATATCAGAAATTCGGACTCCATGACTTTGGTCGGAGTGTTCTATGACGAGGGTACGAGCGGCACGACAACGCTCAACCGTTACGGCTTCAACAAAATGATCTCCCTTGCCGTGTCCGGCGGCATAGATATTATACTTACAAAAGAGGTCAGCCGCTTTGCAAGAAATACTGTAGACACCCTTAACATCACCCGTATGCTTAGAGCGAAGGGCGTAGGCATTATCTTTATAAACGATAATATAGACACCCGTGACAGCGACGGCGAGCTTAGGCTTTCTATAATGGCAACGATAGCACAGGAGGAAAGCCGCAAAATCTCCGAGCGTGTAAAATGGGGACAACAACGGAAAATGGAACAGGGAGTAGTGTTTGGCAGAAGCTGTCTTGGGTATGACGTAAAAGACGGCAAAATCACTGTCAATGCGGATTCGGCAGAAATCGTAAAGCGTATTTTCACGGAGTATACCGTACTTTTAAAGGGAGCGGAAAGCATAGCGGACGGATTGAACGCCGAGCAGATAAGAACCGTCAACGGCGGAAGGTGGAGCGGTGCGTTTATCCGTAAGGTACTGCGGAATGTAAAATATGTCGGTGACCTTGAGCAGAAAAAGACCTGCACTCCGGATTTTCTCACGCATAAGAAAAGGCTCAACAGCTCGGAGCATATCTATATAAGAAATCATCACGAACCGATAATAAGCCGTGAGTTATGGGAGCAGACCCAAGCCGAGATAAGCCGTAGAAAGCCTACGGACACAAGCCGCCACAGCGACCGATACGTCTTCAGCGGAAAGGTATATTGCGGTGTGTGCGGCAGTGTGATGGTATCCCGTGTAAAAACGCTGAAAAACGGCAAGATATACCACGCCCTGCGTTGCTCGGGGAGAATCGGTGGGAAGTCCTGCAACAACGAAACGCTTAACGTGACCGCCTTAAAAGCCTGCATTAAGCGTATTTTCACCGATATACCCATTGACAAAACAGCCGTTATAAACGCAGTAATAAAGGGCTTATCCCGAACAGACAAGCCCGACATTCCTGCACTGCGCAGAAAAATCGAAACGCTGAGCGCCAAAAAACGCCGTGCGGTCGATCTTATGCTGGACGGATTGATAACACAGCAGGAGCTTATCGAGCAGAAATCGTACTATGACAGTATTATAGAAAAGCTGTCGCAGGAAATTTCAAGCGACAGATCCGTTCTCGAAACGGATAAAATCAGAAAAAATGCAGAAAGGTTTCTTGATTTCACAAGCGATCCGATATGGCTCTCGGTCATAAGAGCCGATTATATCCACGGCACTCTTACAGTGTATCTTAAGGGTATAGAAAAGGGCTTCACCACCTGCTTTACCGCAACTGGCAGAGGGGACAGCTACCGCGTCATCACGGGAAATACAGTGAGGTCGCAAGGGATCATTCCGGGAACGATGCAGGTACCGAAGAACTATCCCACCTCGAAATGATAGGCTCTATAGTATCCCAGCTCACAACAGGCGAGGGTGCAAAGAGCTTTGACCGATACGGAGTAGGCGCATATTATATGGATCACGCAAATGCGGTTTACCCATCCAATGCCGGCGGTGTGCCGTTTACCGCCGCATACATCCAGAGCAAAGCCGATCCGCTCGCCGATATTCACGAAGATCTTGCGGCGGAGCAGAAAGCCAGAGCCACCTATGACAACATCCTCAGAGTCTGCGACGATCCGGACGTAAGCAATGTGATAAAATTCCTGCGTGAACGTGAAGTAGTGCATTTCCAGAGATTCGGTGAAGTCCTCGATATACTTCAGTCGCAGATAAAGTGAATATAAAAGCTGTGGCAGCAATGAAACTGCCACAGCTTTTCAGCATACTGCAATGCGTAAGTTTTCGCTAAAATAAATCAAAACCACGCGTGAAACGCGTGGTATGAACCAAGCCCTTCAAGGGCTTATTACCAGCTTACGTCTGAAGACGCATCGAAAATCTGTCATTTGCGTCATATGCACTGCTATCGGCAAGC
>Ga0129313_1000827_pt1 | contig 22499 bp, 24 predicted proteins | sample O1105metagenome_FD_94436 | JGI IMG/M metagenome (GOLD analysis project Ga0129313, IMG submission 94436) | Orangutan group fecal microbial communities from fecal samples from Wisconsin, USA - O1105 metagenome | ecosystem: Host-associated > Mammals > Digestive system > Large intestine > Fecal...
AAACAATCTGCCGATCTTTTCATATGGCGGAACAGGAATGCTGATGAATGCGATGATTCTGGGAATGCTCTTGAACATAGCCGCTTATAAAGATGTTACTCCGTTGGAACTATTCACGGCTGTTTCAAAAAGAACGATCTGCAATACCTCATCCTCAGGGAACTGATATTCCCCAGTGGCAATCAGTGGAAAAACTCACTTTTTATCTGTTTTTTCAGCCCCGTTTTTTGTGTCATGAAGCACTGTCAGTGACTGTTAAATTCCTGAAACAATTCCGGCTCTGTCTCAAAGAGCAATCTTGTCAGCACTCTGTAATCGAGATATTGCACACCTTCCTTACCCTCGTATATTTTCTGAGCCAATTTACTTCGATAATAAGCATCCATGGCTTCTTCAAGGGAGATAGCCTTCTCTTTTGCAATATTACTGATCAGCCTTTCTTCCAGTCCTTCCTGATAAAACTTTTCGAGGATATCTTCACTCATTCCTTCATCTCCTCTGACTTCACAAATTTCAGAAGCTGGTTCATCGCATCCTGCGTAACAAAAGCAATTTGATCATAAGTAGGATAAACCCGTTTTTGAGCTAAGACCCACCAGATCTGTATTCCACTCATAACAATTTACAACAGGCGTACCACCTGCAAAATCGGCCTTTCGCTTTGCCCATCGTACTGCCTGCTCTCTTACAGTTGTGACATAAAATCCTTTACCAAAATCGAGATTCCGACATGTATGAATCACGTCCGGATGCTGCACAACCGTATTAGAGCCATGATAAACAATCATTCTGTCCCCCATGTTTCTGAAGATATTCCGTAATATCGTCTACTATGTAATCTGTACTCTGCGTGTGCAGAATTTCATAATGTGGCACCAGATAATCTTCCAAGCAACCACTCTTTTTAAGTTCTCTGTAAACTCTGGCCGGACTCACATGCCATCGTTCTGCACAGGCATGAATCATATATATCGTAAATGAAAAAATCTCTTGATTCATATCGGATCATCCTTCTATGTATTTAACCTTCTGTTCTTCATGCTGCATCATATAGCACACCCCTTCCTGTTGGATATTCCTGTAAAATGAGTAGTTCATCCCCTGCATGAAGACCCATTTCTTCGGCCGCCTCCTGCTACTGTTCTGTTACTCCAATCTTATCACTTTCCCGCATATTCTGCTAAAAGAGGCAGTGCATTCGCACCGCAGATGATCAGACAAAAAAAAGAACCCGGAAAACATTGAAAACTCAACATTTCCGGGAACCACTCAGAGGTGCCAACCAGATTTGAAACTACAACTTTATTGAATATAGGAGGTTTGAGGCACACGGTTTACCCACTTTTACCCGTTTTTTCTCCTTCCAAGCCACGCTCAAACCTGACCGTCAGTATTCAATCTTCAAAAGGCTCCTGAAACCAACAGCCTCCTGAAATAAGTCACAAGTTTTCACTCAGAACAGGTCGGAATGGCTTCCTGTTCTGGCTGCAGTAAGAATGAGTTCTTCCTTCCTTATTGCATAAACAAGAAGCCAGTCTGGCTGGACATGGCATTCGCGAAAACCAATGTAATCTCCAGTCAAGGCATGGTCGCGATATTTTTCTTCAAGTATCTGCTCTTCGCGCAGCAACTGAAGAACTTCTTTAAGAAGTGAAAGATCCTTTCCACGTTTTTTCACACGCTTCAGGTCTTTTTTGAACTGATTGGTCATTATAAGTTCAAGCATTGACCATATCCTCCGCAAGAGCATCGTTAAACATTTCATCAATAGAATCATAACGCTTTGCGGGAATTGTTCCATTCATGATGCCACGGGCTTCCTTAATAGCAGCTTCCGTCTCGGCATTATATTTGGGTTGGCGGACTTCAAACGGAAGACCACCTTCCATAAGAGATACATGAAGAAAGATATTGATTGCATCCGTTACCGAAAGGCCAAAACTATTGTAAAGTTTTTCAACCTGAGATTTCAGGTCAGGATCGACACGAACATTAATATTTGCTGTCTTGGACATATAGATCACCTCCCATTTCAAGTGTATTGCATTTGATTCACAAACGCAATACGTTCAAGATCTCTTAAGGCCAAGCAAAACTTGCTGCAGTTCTTTATCCATATCAGATCTTTTTTACTCTTTAATTTCCCAGTGTCCACTATAGCCGCGTCCAACATATGAAATATGCGGCATTGTTTTTATCCTACGCTTTACTGTTGATATGCTGATTCCCAACTGATTTGCCATATCGGCTGTAGAAATTCTAGCATCCCGCTTTATCATTGAGACAATTCGTTTTTGAATATCATCTTCTTGAGTGTCACCTTGAGTGTCATTCTGACTGTTGATCATTTCTATCTCATAGTCAATACCATAATTCAGATTAAACAACGTCAACGTAAAATCATCATAATCTGCCTCAAAAACCGGCATCTTCGATTCATCGAATGCAACTTGTTCCTGATAGTCTGCTAAAATTTTCTTAAATCCACGTTGCTACAAATGTGAGGTCACTTCATATTATCTATAATATTCTTGCACAAGAAATACATCGGTTCCTAATCACCTATTTCGATTAGAAAGAATTTCCTCAACATCAAAGAAATCTTCGCCCGGTCCTTGCTCCCACGTGCCATCACAAAACCACAACCATTCTCTGTTACCATTTGCATAATCCTCTAATCTATAGAGATTTGTTTCAGTAATAACCTCTTTTGGGTTTATGGTCACGCGGCATTCTGCACGATAGACGGTTTCCGAAGTCCAAAAATCATAGTACACCGTACAAAATGAATCATCTTCTTCCTTATAAGTTATAGGACGCTCCATAAAACTCTGCAGACTCGAATCCAGAACAACAAACTTCATTGGAACCAGCCCAGCCTCTTTAATTATTTCCTCGACAGCAGGAATTACTACAACATCGAAGATTGCATCTCTATCTTTTTCTTGTTCATTGGCCTTTAGTACCGCATCAGCAAAATCTATTATTTTGGTATTCATGTTAATCCCCTCCTATTGTTCGTTTCCACTTAGTCCTCCTTCGTTCCGTATGAAGCAGGTTCCTCTGCTACCATTTGTAAATCCTGTGATTTTTTACTGAAAGTATCGGTATAACTAACTACTCGGTGATCCATATCATTATTATCTGTCCACAGCTCACACTGAAGCATTACAGTGGCAACCGCGTCATCCATGCCCTCCGGCGGGTATTTATGTTTCTTCAGAAGTCTCTTAATCATCATGCGCATCTTTGCACGCGCTGAATCACGCTTTTGCCAATCAACAGACCGATTCCTTCGCAGCGCCTCTGTGAGCTCCTTTGTTATAGCAATCAGCTCATCATTTTCATAAAAGTCCTTGATCGCCTGTGGCTTGGTGAGTGCGTCATAAAACGCAAGCTCGTCCTCAGACAATCCCAACTCGTCTCCAGCCTCATGCGCGTCACGGATCTGCTGTGCCATCTTCAGGAGTTCTTCGATAACTTCCTCATTAGTAAGCATTCCATTTAGATAGCGGTTCATGACGCCCTGAATGATTTCACTAAACTTTTCAGATTTAACGACATTCGTCCGTCTGTAAATTTGCACCTGCTCAGCAATAAGTTTCTTCAAAAGTTCGACGGCCAAATTCTTTTCCTTCATCTTTGAGATTTCCTCAAGAAATTTAGGATCGAACAAAGAGAACTCTTCTTTAACATCAGAGAACAGGTTGATAACACCGTCACTCTTGATGCTGGACTTCAGAAGCTCATTGATACGAGCATTCATTTCAGGTAAAGAAATTTTCTTACCCTCGCCTTGATTCATCAGGCGCATAACGAGCACACGAACGGATTCAAAGAAAGCTGCTTCAACTCGCAGGTTTCGTTCTACCAGCGATGAGCAAAGCGACAAAGCCTGACGCAGCAACAGTGCTTCTTTGATGAAGTCCTCACGTTCTCTGTCCTTATCAGTGCCTACAATGAAATTGACCGCACCGGTGATAGCCTTCGAACGTTCAAGATCTGTGCCATTTGTGAACTTGGAATAGTCATATCCGTGGAACAGGTCACGGCAAACGGACAGCTTTTCGAGGAACTTAGGATAAGCCACCTTAGCAACATCTGTATCACCGTAGTTTTTCTTATCACGAGCTGTGTAGTCATTCATGGCCTGCTTCAATGCTGACGCTATTCCGACATAGTCAACGATCAATCCGCCTTCCTTATCCTGAAAGACACGATTGACGCGGGCAATGGCCTGCATCAGGTTATAGCCTTGCATCGGCTTGTAGACATACATTGTTGCAAGAGAAGGGACATCGAAACCGGTCAACCACATGTCGACGACAATGGCGATCTTCATTTCGCTATTATTATCCTTAAACTCCGTAGCAAGTTCATCCCTGCGATGCTTGTTTCCAATTACAGCGCGCCACTCTTCCGGATCTTTATTACTTTCGGTCATAACGACCTTTACTTTTTCCTTCCAAGCCGGACGCAGTTCCAAAATCCGGTCATAAATTTTCATAGCGATGGAACGGGAATACGCCACAATCATAGCCTTACCGGTCAGAAGATCGGCACGATAATTCTCATAGTGGTCAAGAATATCCTCGACCAGTGAATCAATCGTAGCGTCGTTTCCAAGAACCGCCTCCATCTGACCAAGCTCCTTTTTGCTCTTTTCGATGACTTCAGGGTCGGCATTGTTTGCCATGATGTCGTATTCCTGATCGATCAGATGGAGTGTGGCCTCGTCGAATTTCAGCTTGATAACGCGGCTTTCATAGTAGACTGGTCTTGTGGCACCGTCTTCGACAGCCTGTGTCATATCATAGATATCGATATAATCACCGAATACTTCACGAGTATTTCTATCCTTTGTGGAAATAGGAGTCCCGGTAAACCCAATATATGTAGCATTTGGCAGACTATCTCGGATGATACGTGCCGTTCCTACTTTAATCTCACCTGTTTTAGCATCCACCTTCTCTTTCAAACCATACTGGCTACGGTGAGCCTCGTCGGCCATTACGATAATGTTCCGGCGCTTGGAAAGCGGCTCGGAGGATTCCGCAAACTTCTGCATCGTGGTAAAGATGATACCATTTGCCTGCCTTCCATCAAGCCAATCCTTTAAACCCACGTCATTTTTACCGGAGGTCTCAGTCAGCTTCCTGCAGGTGGCATGCACCGGTTCCTGACGCAAAAAGTTCTTGCACTTAACAAACTGACCGTAGAGCTGGTCATCAAGATCATTACGGTCGGTAATAACCACGATAGTTGGGCTGTCGAGTGCATCCTGAAGCAGGTGTGCGTAAAAAACCATCGACAGAGATTTCCCACTGCCTTGGGTATGCCAGAAAACACCTCCCTTACCATCGGTAAGCGTAGCATGCTTTGTCGATTCTATTGCCTTATTTACCGCAAAGTACTGATGGTACCCGGCCAGAATCTTAAATTTCTTCAGTCCTTCATTCGAGAAACAAATGAAGTTCCTTATAATATCAAGTAGACGCTCTTTCGTGAACATTCCTTCAAAGAAGGTGTCGAACTGAGCGTACTGCGTGTTTTCATAACTGCCGTCTTTTGTTTTCCATTCCATGAATCGGTCTTCACCGGAAGTGATGGTTCCAGCCTTACTGGTCAGATGATCGCTTATGACACAGATGCAGTTATAGATAAACATCGAAGGAATTTCCTGCATATAGTTTCTGATCTGCAGGTAGCCCTCGGAAGCATCGGTCTCTTCACGGGACGGCGACTTCAGCTCAATAAGGACAACTGGCAGGCCATTCAGGAACAGAAGCACATCTGGACGCTTATTGCTGTTTTCAATAAAAGTCCACTGGTTTGCTACCACAAAGGAGTTATTATCAGGATTTTTGTAATCGACAATATAAACGAGACCGGAACGCTCCTCGCCCTTAACGAAGTACCGGACTTCGATTCCATGCTGAAGATAGTCCATAAATAGTTCATTCTTCTGGACAAGTTCAGCATTTTCAAAATTTTTCAGTTTGAATAGCGCATCAGCAATAGCATCCTCCGGCATTTTCGGATTCAGTCTGTGAAGCGCTGATATCAATTCTTCTTCATATAATGGATTATGGAAATCACGCTCCAAGTCCGGCGCGTAGACATACCTGTATCCCATGTTCTGGAATAATTCGATTATCGAATTCTCATAGTCCGCTTCGGTATAAAATCCTGACATGAGTCTCACTCCTTCGTTTATTTGCATTATCCTCCATTGAGCCACTATGGGCGTTTTCATTCATCTTTGTTCCATTTCAAACAAGAATTTAGAGCAGCAAGCAGAAGCTCTTTTTCACTCATTATTTGTTGAGAATGCTAATCCAACATGGAAAGATGGTGTGCTTTCGGACCTTGGAACTGTTGTTGCAGGTGGAACTCCATCCAAAACAAAGCCAGAATATTACTCCGAGCAAGGTATAGCATGGATCACTCCGAAGGATTTATCTCTTAATAAGTCAAAATTTATCTCTCACGGTGAAATTGATATTTCAGAATTAGGCTTTTCCAAGAGTAGTGCAACCCAAATGCCAACCGGAACAGTTCTGTTTAGCTCCAGAGCACCTATTGGGTACATTGCCATTGCTGCCAATGAAGTAACAACTAATCAGGGATTTAAATCGGTAGTTCCAAATGAAAATGTTGGTACAGCCTTTATATATTATCTTCTGAAATTTTTATTGCCGACCATCGAGGGAATGGCTTCAGGTTCAACTTTTAAGGAAATATCAGGTGCAGGTATGAAATCTGTCCCTGTTGTAATTCCTGATAACGAGACTATCGAAAAGTTCAACGCCTTTTGTACTCCAATTTTCCAACAGCAGGAAGTGCTTGAAGCAGAAAACTCACGACTTATTGATATTCGAGATGCGTTGTTACCTAAGTTGATGTCCGGCGAGCTTGATGTCTCCGACATCGACCTCTAAGCCGCTAAATTCTTGTTTATCCTATCATTGAGTGCGATTTTGTCATCTATATCTGCCAAAACTCCCGCTATTTTCTTTTGGGTCTGTAAATCAAAATGTGGCACTTCATATTGCATTATTGCTGTTTTGTCACCACGAGGCATTTTTGTGCCTTTCGATGTTGCTGTTGAATAATCAAAGAATGCATCATCTGCAAGCACATAATAAAGGAATCTGGCATCTGTGTCCTCATTTGCTCTGAATACCAGCACATCATTTGAACAGCCGCCGTTGCAATCAGCAAGCCATATTTTCTTGAAATACGGTCTTATGTTTGATACCAAAACATCATCTTTCATATAAGCCTGTGTTTGAGCAGTGCTTGGAAGCGATGACGCAGTAGTTATGCCGCCCTTATTGGGAAGCATATTTTCTGTTGAAATGTAGTCTGTATCTGTCAAACCGGATACATCAACTTTTCCTTTAGCATAGAAGCAAATATCCGATAACTTAGATTTCATACCCAATCGCCCCCAGCTTCTTTCTTATTTCATCCTCCAACTCATGGGATTTTGCGAACATCTCAGACAGCTCAGAAGTCAGGCGGTTCATCTTATCCTCAAACGGTTCGCCGTCATCTTCCTGTTCCTCAATGCCGACATATCGTCCAGGCGTCAGAATATAATCCTGTTTGGCAATATCTTGTGTCGTTGCCACAGAACAGAAACCCTTTTCATCCTCAAGCATTCCGTTCTGGAAGGCCTCAAAAGTATCTGCGAGCTTCTGGATATCCTCCTCCGTGAAATCTCGATGCTTACGGTCTACCATATGTCCCATCTTTCGGGCATCGATAAAGACCGTCTTGCCTTTCTGTTTCTTGCCCTTTGAAATGAACCAAAGCGTCGCAGGGATTGTTACGCTGTAGAAGAGCTGTGTAGGCATAGCGATGATTCCTTCGATCAGGTCATCCTCTATAATTTTCTTTCTGATCTCACCCTCTCCACTGCTCTGGGAAGACAGCGCTCCATTCGCAAGAACAAGTCCGATCTTTCCATTCGGCGCAAGATGATGGATCATATGCTGAATCCATGCAAAGTTGGCATTGCTTGCAGGCGGAATTCCGTATTTCCAGCGAACATCGTCCATCAGTTTTTCCTGTCCCCACGGATTATAGTTAAAAGGCGGATTGGCCAGAATAAAGTCTGCCTTCAGGGTCGGATGCAAGTCATTCGTAAATGTATCTGCATGATAAGGGCCAAGGTCGGCATCAAGCCCACGGATCGTAAGATTCATGATAGCCATCTTCCAAGTATCCGGATTGGCTTCCTGACCATAAATAGAAATCGAACCTCTGTTGCCAGAGTGTGCCTGAATAAACTTCGCGCTCTGTACGAACATACCTCCACTGCCACAACAGCAATCATATACACGGCAGTTTGAATAAGGCTTCAGGATTGAAACCAGTGTGTTTACAATACTCGACGGTGTATAGAATTCTCCACCGCCCTTGCCTTCCTTCTCAGCAAACTGCGCGATGCAGTATTCATAAGTTCTTCCAAGGACATCGCGGTTACCCTCGGTCTCTCCCATGTCCATATTGGTAAAGAGGTCTACGACATCGCCAAGGACTCGCTTGTCCAGATCTGGACTGGCATAATTCTTTGGAAGCACGTTCTTGAGTTTCTTGTTATCAGATTCAATTGCACGCATAGCATCATCAATAACCGTTCCGATTTCCGGCTTATGTGCTGCTGCCGCGATCTTGTCCCAGCGGGCATCCTCCGGCACAAAGAACACATTATCCTCAAGGTATGCATCCGGATCATTCTCGAATCCATCCCCATCGGCTACAAGCTGTTGATACTTCTTGTCAAATGCCGTAGAGATGTACTTAAGGAAAATAAGTCCTATGATTACATTTCTATATTCAGATGCCGGGATATGTCCCCACAACACGCAGGCCGCATCCCAGATTTGTTTTTCAAAACCGATGTTGGCGGTATTCTTCTCAGCCATCTACTTTTTCCTCACTTTCTGTTGATTCATCAGGTATCAGCTCCATAATGTCGGAGACATCACAGTTTAGAGTGGCTTTCGTTCATTGGTGTTTTCTTTTCCATATATTCTAAAAGAAACTACTCAGAGTGGATCGGAAGGATAGCTCTGGAAAATCCATGTCATATTTTCCTTTAAGCCAGTCTACAAACTTCTGCCGTGATTTACCATTTCCGGTAAGCTCATATCTTTTAAACAAACTTGAATTTCTTCTGGAGAAGCCGTGTTTCGGACACAAGCATTCCGCATATAAAGTGTGATAGATTCGATTACCCATTGGGGCATTTTCATAACTATCATCGCATTCAATTTGCTCTGTATTGATGAAAAACTCATTCCTGCAACATCCACAACGAACAAGAATGTCCCTTGTTATTTGAATTCCATGGAGGCATAGACAGAAAACATTTGTTTTCGTCGTCCTTTCTAAATTTTGCCTGCTAAACTGCTTTTTTCAGGAAACCGTTAAGTGGAACTATATGTCTCTACAAAATACATCTAAATATCAAAATTAGTATATCACGAGAGCGTTGTTTCTTTAGCACATACAAAAAGGGAAGACGATAAATCGTCTTCCCCAATTAACTATCTGAGCCTTTTCTTCTTACGAATTGCGCTGCTCCTGCCCGACTGCCGAAACTTCATCATCCTGTTCTGGTCTGACTGGCAGAACAACATTGTCCTGCCGGATCAGCACCGAGAACTGGATTCCTTCTGACACTCGTGACTCACAGACAAAAACATTCATGACCTTTTCAAGTGCCGCTGCATTCATGCGGAACCAACTGGCAATCGCCTTGGCTCCTCCCAGATTTCCCAATCCAAGGCTCTCTGCATATCTGCCAAACTCCGACGGCAGAAACCGGGTACTTTTCCCACCGTTTTCATCCAACAATTTCACAAGACAATAGTAATAGGGTGTTGCCTTCACCCTCTCTGTCAGGGATGCATTGGATTCCGGATCCTCCAGCAGAGACCAGTGCATCAGAGCCAGCTGAATCTTTTCATTGACAGGCTCAATGTCATTTCCCGTAACAGCAAAATCAAACACTCCGCTGCCCCGATCGTCTGTCGTCAGGAGCATTAAGCAGTCGACATTGGCATACATGGCGTTCGTGCCATACAGGCGCTGCGCCGGATCATCTTTGTGCTTGGCTTTACTGAGGTGATGGATCAACATCAGGGTAATCCCGAGTTTCGTTGCCAGATCCCGCAGCTCATGGAACATGGTGCTGTCTTTGAGATAACTGCTGCTTCTTTCAGGTGCGATTTTTTGCCAGGTGTCTACCACAACCAGCCGCAAATCCGGATAAATATGCTTGTATGTCTCCAGCTGCTCTTCAAATCCATCATCCATGGAATTCACACCCTCATTGACAATGATCAGATTGTCAACGTCTTTGATGTCCATTCCCATCTTGACAATGCGATCTCTGGATCTTCTGGGACTCGATTCCAGATCCAGATATACCACCGTTCCTTTGGTGACCTCCTGCTCAAGGAAAGGCGTCCCTGTTGCAACGGCATAGGCCAGCTGCATTGCAAAAATCGTCTTACCACTCTTGGGTCCTGCCCCGAGCACACACAATCCGGAGGGAATCCACTGTGGAATCAGCCATTCCGGTTCCATAATTTTCGCCTTCATCAGATCCTTCGCATTAATACCATCCGGGGTGGAGATGGTCACGGCCTTATCCCCTTTGTACAACGTACTTCTCATTTCACAATCTCCATTTCTGCCTTGCTGCAAATCAAGTTTGACAGCAGCTTCGGCTGCTGCCCGTTACTCCCTCTTAGGAGAAAGGAATCTGCACAGATAATTTCTGATGCTAATCATTGTTTTTCTTTTGCTGGCTTAGATGATCTTGCTCTCTCTGGCTGTGAAATTGTCAAGGTGCATCTGCCAGTCGGAAGCCGCCTGGCAGGTCATCCGGGATTGGTCGATTCCCATCGCCGTCCCTTGATGATGAAAAAATAACATAACTGGAAATCATGTGTTTTTTGAAACCTGCTTTTTTGCTTTTCTTATGAAAAAATTTTGAGAAATGCCACAAAAAATATTTTACCCACTCAAATTCACCTACATCTGCTACATCTCCTACACTCTTTGATTCTGATATTCTGCTATGTAGGAAATGTAGTAGGTGTAGCATTTTCTTATTGGCTTCTATCTGCACAGGGTCCGCAGAAGCGCAGCAACAAGAATCACAATAATTCCCCAGAGGCAATATACATTTCTGCGGAGCCTCTGACAGGAGCGGCTTTGCCTGTCATATTCGGATTTTCTGCAGGTCTGACAGGCCATTGCGCTTACCACTCTGTCGCGATACTCGATCTTCTGCTCCTGTTCTGCTATTTCTAATTTCTTCCTTAATAATGCGTTTTCTCTCCGCGCTTCCTCGCAGCTTGTCTTCAGATGCGCATTCTCATCCCGCAGATCAGCGATATCTTGTATGATTTTCCCGCCGATCTTCTCGTCTGCGCTGTTCTTCTGATACTGTGGCATTTCGTTCAAATTCATGAGTCAGACACTCCTTTGTGATATCCATATGGAACACTGCACTGATCTTGCTGTCACGAACCCGATGACCATCACCATCCATGAAAGTGATGTGTTTTCTGGTATCCTTCCACATCACCTGCCACCCATATGTCTGCATCTTGGCCACAAAATCCGCCTTTGATTCTGCTCTTCCGGCAGCAGCCTGAACACAGGATGCGCACTCTGCAAAATAGCTTTTCCTTCCGGATTCCAGCAGCTTCCAGAGATTACGGTTTCCTGTACTCACTTCTCCTGTTTCCATAGGAGAGCCATCTGCATGATGCCCCTTCTGTACAACGCTCAAACCATTCTCCTCGCACAATCCGTCGCAAATCTTTTTCATTGCCTTCAGATCCTGCTTTGTCGTGTGTAACTTGTGCCCATCCGTATAGGCCGTTGCATTGACAATAAAGTGGTCATGCAAATGCTCCTTGTCAATGTGCGTGACCACCAATACCTGATGATCTGGCCACAATTTTTCTGCAAGAATGGCTCCCAGACGATGCGCCTGTGCTGCTGAAACTTCCCCCGGTGGGAAGGACACAATGTAATGCGCCGCAAGCCTTCCGTCCTTCTTTCCATACTCGTCCTGCACCCGCTCAAATTCTCGGTACACCCGGGCCGGATCGTACTGATACCCATAGTCATAATCATGGAAATCTCCGGTTCCAGCCACCAGTTTCTCCTCTGTCTTCTCTTCCTGCAGAACATAACATAAAAGATTCTTCATACCTTTCACCGTTTTCGGCGGTTTTGCAGCTGCTTTAAGGACTGCCATACGTCGTCCACCTCCATTCCGTAATAATTAAGATCATCCTGCAGGCTCTGGATTTCTCTAAGATGTCCTATATTCCCTGTCGCATTCGCAACATGCGCCAGCTGGTTCAGATTGACGCCAATCTTGCGAAGCTGCAGTTTGACCCCCTTCGTCTCTTCAAGCATCTTCTCCAGTGTCTCCCTCTCTTCTCTGTTCAGTACAATTCTGTGGAACAAAGTCCGCTCCCCATACTCCTGACAGGTGATCCCCAGCTTTTCAACTTCGGCTTTCAATTTCTGGTATTCCTCTTCCGTGAGCCGTGTCTTCCATTCCTTTGATCTTCTGCGATTTGCCATGCCAATCTGCCCTCCATTTTCTGGGCTTTCACCCATTTGTGGAAAATATGTCCTTCGCTGAAAGCAGATAGGAAATTTCACTGTTTTAGAACGGGTTCCAAGGGCAGCGCCCTGGCAAGATTGCGTGATGGGGCCCCATCAGGCGAATCTTGCCTTACTCTTCCTCCGAGCTGTCCCCCCGATTGCTCTCATTTGCTTCCCGGTTCTGTTTTTCCTTAGCAAAAGAAAAAGTGCTGTCTTCAATGGAAGTTGGCTTGCGTCGGATGAGACACGGTATATAAGCCACAAAAAAACATGCCACAGTAACAGCAATGCAAATTTTCTATGACAAGATAAAAGGCCTTCAAAATTTTCATGACAGGGTGGCTAAACTCCTTATGAAGCGATTTTATAAAAAATTTATATTTATCCGGCTCTAATTTTCTATCTTCCGAAAATATCTGACATATTTGTTATAGAACGATTGGAATTTATTTTACTGTTTACCGTTCTTCGGTAAGCAATGCAAACAGAAAGGAATCTCACATGAACTCAGAAAAAATAGTAAGCCGCCTTGATCGTGTTGCGGGTGCGCAGTTTTCCCTTTTTCGGGAGTACCAAAAGGCCGGTGCATGGAAAGAGGCTCAGGCATCACCGACTTCGGCGATCTCCCAGATGGACGATTTGATTGTCATTTTCCATCAGGTATACACCGTACTTCTGCATCAGGATCTGAGTAACCCCATCGCAAGGAAATTTGTACGGTGGTACCTCTTCCTGCAATATCGACTGATCGTTCGAGCAAGGGTAGAAAAATTGCTTTTCCGTTTTCATCATAGGGAGGTGTCATCATGAAACTGCAGGAAGTTCTTTCCATCTTTAAGGAATTTTGGCCTCTCTTTCTTGTTGCTGCTGCCTATGCCATGTCGGAAGCTGACAGACACAAGACTCTTTCCACCTATCAGGAAACATCACAGCATAGCAGAGCCAAACGCCCGCCTATCCCAGCGAAATGGCTTCGTAAAGTTCCGGAAGGCCTAATTCTGGGGAAAAGCGGGAACCGGTATTTCTGCATTCCGGAAGGTGGTTCGAATGCCGACTGCATGTCCGCAATGATCTGGGGAGGAACCGGCTCCGGTAAGACCTCCGGCCCCATCGGCTGCACCGTGCTCCAGCTCCAGAAGGATCTGATTGACCGGCCGGATACGGCATGGACCGCCATGATTTGCGATCTCAAAGGAGAAATTCACGAGCTGGTGGGCGGCACAGCACGTGCCTGCACTGTTCCTGAAGATGGCGATCCTGCAACCTTCTTCCTCATCGATCCATCCGAGGAAAGACGTCCCTATACGATCGGTTGGGATTCCTACTGGAGACTCCATCAGGAAGAAAAGCCGTCCAATGATTTAATGATCGAAGTTTTCACCGGCATCGTCAAATGCTTCATTCCGGAAGACAAGAACCAGCCCTACTTCTCCGAGAATGCAACCGCCATGATGTGCGGATGCCTTTCCTATGGGTACGAACATGGAGAAAATCTCGTTGACACCGTCCTGAAAATTCTGACCTGCGATATCCCGGCAGAAATCGAGAAAGAGCTGACAGATTCCGCTTATGGCTCCGTGACAGAATTTTTCCTTGGAAAATTCCGTGGAAAGAAATCCGAAGGCTTTGAGGACATCTGTTCCACACTGACATCAAAACTCTCCTGTTTTGCGCTGGATTCTGTTGCTTGGATTCTTCGAGACAATCCAAACCGGATCGGTCCCGATGCCGTCCGGAAAAAGAATGTTTTTCTTTCTGTTCCGGACCATATGCTGACCGAAACGCAGATGGCACCAATTTTCCGGATGATCATCAGTCAGGAGATGCAGTATCTCACGCTGAAACTTTCTCCCAAGGGAACGCGTCCTGTTGTTCTCCTTGTAGATGAGGCCTACGCCATTGGTGGACCGGCCGGAATTCCCGGACTCGAAAAAACGTTGTCCATTTGCCGTGGATACCGTTTCAGTGTCATCCTGGCTTTCCAAGGACAGGCACAGATTGATGCCGTCTATGGCTCCGGAAACGGCGCTGGCTCCCGGATCATTCTGGACAACACCAGATGCCGCTGCATTCTTGAAGTTTCGGACAAGAAATCTGCGGAAACCTGTGTCTCGTGGACCGGCAAGTACATGGAACGGAAAACAAGCACGCAAACTTCCAAAAAGATGACTCGTTCTATCAGTTGGCAGGAGAAGGACATCTTCTCCCCTTCGGATTTCACCCGTCTCGTTGAGCAACAAAAGGTAATCGTCGTCACGCCAACCGGCTTCAGCAGCATTCAAAAGCTCCAATGGTTCAAGGATCCCCATTTCCAACAGATCCACCAATCACTGCACAAAATGAATGAACAAACAACCATTTCACATCACACCGCCTCAAAGAACAGAAAGGAAAAACAATGACAACAATAAAGAAAACTCTTTCCACTACAAAATCGGAATCTGAAATTTCAAATTCTGCATCAGTCGCTTCTCCCGAAGAAAAGAAGGCCTTTTTGGCATCTGTACGTCCCGCTTTGATTACTGAAGAAGTACATCCGGATCTGGCAAAAATCTGTCCGCACATACCGGTTCCCGGAACCGATCTTCTGGAAGTGATAGTAGCGAATGGAAACTACGTCACGACAAAGGAAATGCAGCGCTTGTGCTGCACTCAGGGCGAATTGTTCTCGGCTGCGGCCGCGAATCAAAAGAACGACACTGTCTGCTTTGCTTCCGTCGATGAGGCACTTGGCATCCCTCGTCCGGATGAGGAAAATGTCATGCTCTATATCCTTTGTACGCCCCAGCCAGCCTCAGGAGCTGCTGTACTTCTGAACCGCGATGCTATGCAGAAGGCTTCTGATGCCATCGGCGGAGATCTTTTTATTCTTCCCAGTTCTATCCACGAGGTTTTGCTGGTGTCCTCTGTCGGACTCCGGCCGGAAGAGCTGGAAGGACTGGTTCAAAGCATGAACCGGAGCGAAGTCCGTCCAGAAGAGGTTCTGTCCAATCATGTTTACCGCTATGACTGCCAGACGAAACAGCTTTCTATGGGAATGGAACAGCATTTCTGTCCCGAGATGAAGTCACAAGCAGACAACAATGCAAAAGAAAGGAGGTGTAGACGATGACCTACCTCGAAAAGATTGATTCCATTCTGCTCTGGTACCGGGTTTTTATGCAGGTCAAACATTCGAAAGAAGAAGATGTGGCAGATTGACAGCATACGAAAGCACTTTCGGCGAGGTTGAAGAATAACATACGACCGCACAGAATCGGAGGATAGCAATGAAACTTGCAAATCATCCGGAGGGGACAGGCGAAATGCCTGTCTCTTCTCATATTGAAACACAAAAACACACGAACACTTTTCCTACAGGTGCTCCCAGATCGCAGGCTTCTGTTGCAGAGCTTTCCCAAAAACTGCGTGAGGGTGTGCACACCTACCTGAATTCCGACAAATACCAGGAGCTCCTGACGGTGATGTCACGATTCCATCACTACAGCCTGAACAACAGTATCCTAATCGCCCTTCAGACTGGTGGAAAAGCTACGCAAGTCGCTTCCTATACAACTTGGAAAGCACTGGGAAGATCCGTAAGCAAAGGAGAAAAAGGAATTCGGATTTTCTCCCCGCTTCCTTATAAGCAGAAATTGGATCCCACAATGGCGGATCCATCTGAAGAAGTCGCCCCTTCCAAGGATAAAAAAACACGTCCAAATGAACAGACTATTTCCCGAATCGGCTTCAAGGTGGCCTATGTTTTCGACATCTCTCAAACCAGCGGAAAGCCACTTCCAGAAGTCACATCGGAGTTGATGGGTTCCATAGAAGACTACGAGGATCTTCAGGCTGCAGTCAAAGAAGCCTGCCCGGTCTGCGTTGTCTATGGTCCGATTGCAGGGAATACCTTTGGATACTTTTCTCCTTCAGAGCAGGAAGTGCGGATTCGGGAAGGTCTCAGTGAGATCCAGAGTCTTAAAACTCTGATTCATGAAACAGCCCATGCGAGGCTTCATGCTGCTGGAACGGACGGTGCAGCTTTTTCCCGTGATGACAAGGAAATTCAGGCAGAGTCCGTTGCTTTTATTGTAAGTGCGCATTATGGACTGGATACCTCCGCGTACAGTTTTCCTTATGTTGCGAACTGGGCCTCCGGCGATGAGAAACAGGTGATGTCTAATCTTCAGATCATCAAGGATGCGTCTTTCGCCATCATCCATTCCATGGATCAGACTTTGGAACGGCTCTCTCTGGAACGGCAGACTCATGGCGTTTATAAGTATCCGGAAGGATACCTTTCACTTCAGAAAGAGGCCGAAGAATCCTGGCACTATGAGCGTTTTGGAACAGATTTCCTGCCTAAAGTCAGCGGCTCCATTCCGCAGCCCGGTCTTCGAATTGATCAGGCCGCCTCTAAGGCAGGCTTTCTTCTTGGCTACACTGGTGCTCTGCAACCGGTCGATCCACAAGACTTTCAATACAGCCGTTCTATTGCACACACTGAGGAAAACTTCCGGCACATCCATCGTTAAATGCTCCCCGCATTGTCTTCGTTTCATTTTCAAAAAATCAGACATATTTTCCTTAGAAGGAACATATGTTCCGAACTTGTGTTTCTTACAAGTCATCAGGAGATTGCTTATGAAAATGATTACCGCAGTAATGCCGCATCCCGAAAAAGGGTACCTCAATAACACCAAGCTTTCCAACTGCCTGCCCTTCTGCGGTCCGCTTTCCACGGGGAAGTCCTTTCAGGTCGCAAGCCTTTCTCAAAAGAGGACCTGCATCACGGCGAGCTTTGTGCTCAGTGAACAGCTTTTGAGTTCCCGGCCGGAAATTACGCCGTTTGACCTTGCAGTCATGGACTGCGTCTACACGCTCTTTCTCTACGGTGTCTCTGACTTCACTCCGGAAATGGTAGCAAGGATCCTGTCTGGAAAGCTGGATAAAGATGTCACCCGTGAACATGCACGTACCATCTGCCGGAGCTTGGACAAATTGTCGCTGATCCAGATCCGCATTGACTGCAGTTCCGAATTTCAGCAGCGGAAAATAATCTCAAAAGAGCAGAAGGTCCAATACACAACTTATCTTCTCCCTCTGGAACAGATTCAGGTGCTGTCTGCCAACCATCAGGCAGTGATGACCGGCTATCACCTGATTCAAAAACCTGCTCTTTTTGAATATGCCGAAAAGGTGCACCAGATTATTTCCTTCCCGCTGGAACTGCTTCAGGGCGGAGCACTTTCCGACACTCCTGAAGCACTTCTACTGAAGCGCACTCTCCTTCGCCGTATCGAGTGCATGAAAAGTGAAAAGAATCACTACTGTTCAAGGGACATCCGTTATGAGCGCTATGATAACTCCTCAAAACGGATGAAAGGCCTCTTTTCCGAAATCGGTATTCGCAAAGAAGCTTTTTCCACTAAATCTGGAAGCTGGTGGCGCAAAAAGCGTTCCACCCTTCACCAGAAGGTAACCGCGATTCTTGATGCTTTTGTGACTGCAAGCTACATCGCGGGATACCGGGTTCTCCGTGATGGACAAACCGTCACTGGCGTTCGTATCCGGTTATTCAACGATAGCAGCTGATCTGCAAAAAGAAACTTCCCAAACCGTCCACCGATTTTTAGTGACGGTTCCACCGATTTTCGGTAGCGCTTCCACTGATTTTGGGTAACAGTTCCACCGATTTTCAGTGACACTGAGATCCGTTACACATCTCACGAAAGTTGTATCTGCAACGCTTGTTCAGAGACAGTCAGATCCGTATGTAACGTAGGTAAGTAGGTTACGTACTGCCAAGGCCGCATCTCCTTATGGAATGCGTCCTGGCAAGTGGCTTTAAAAATCGCCCCACCCGCCAAAACCACGCGGGCACCCCCCGGGGAATTACGGACAGGGAAGAAAAATTTTTCTTTCCCTCCCCGTAAAGGGTTTGTTTCATTTGGAGGAAATATCTTATGTCAAATTTCGTTTCAAAAGAGCAGTACCAGCAGGCCTGCCGCGTCGATCTTTCGGAATGGCTTTTATCACATCATCCCGAAGAAGTAACCGTAAAATACGGGAGTGTCCTTCTTATCAGTGATGATCATATTTCCGTGAAGCTTGGCTTCCACGGCTTCCATAATTTCAAAACCGGCGAAAGCGGCAACAATATCGATTATCTCACTCATTTTCTAGGGTACACCTATCCCGAAGCAGTTCTTGCCTTGCTGGATGAGGAGGAAGGTGATGGCCCGGATGATGCTCCCGACGTTTGTCTCTCCTGTACCAGCAAGGACAGGCAGGACATTCTCTATTACATGATTTCCACTCTGGAATTCTCCTATGAAGAAGCTCAGCAACTTCTCTCAGAAGAAAATCTGCAGAAAATTTTTCAATTTTGGCGTGGATACGGCGCAGGTCTCGAAACTGCAATCTATGCAGTCTGCGGAGCTTCTTCCGGAAAGTCCGCAGACGCACCGACAACATCCGGGTCAAAGATCTCATGCCCGCTGCCCGGATCCACGAACCGTAATCTCTATGCCTTCCTACAGTCCAGAGGAATTCCACCACTGGTCACTCGGGAGCTCATAGACCGAAAACTTCTGTATCAGGATGACCACAACAATGTCGTTTTTATTACCCCGCAGAGAGACTACTGCGAGATTCGCGGCACAAATACTTTCGCGGACAATCGCTGCAGGAAATCCGAATCCTGCAAAGATTATCAGGAAATTAAGCATTCTTGGTGCCGCTACATGAACGACTGCACAGATTACCACAATAGCAGTTTTCATGGCTGTCGGAGATCCCGGTCAGACCGTTTTTGGTATCTCACCAACGGGCTGGATTCTCAGACAAAAGTGTCTTCCATCTATGTGTGTGAGGCGGCCATTGATGCCATCAGCCTCTATCTCATTCATCAGCAGCATGGAATCATTACTCCTGCCGCATATGTCAGTATCGGAGGAGCCGGAAATCAGAAGGCAATCAAACGTCTTAAAAAACATGGCGGAGTCATCATCGCAACAGATCATGACGAGGCCGGAGATGCCTGCCGGGACCGAAATCCAGAACTTGCAACCATCGTTCCAGTGTATAAGGACTGGAACGAGGATCTTCAGAAAGGAGCCTTCTATGCAGAAGAATTTGATTGACTCTATAAACTCCGTACCGAGTATAGAAAAGAATGAATCTCAAAATGCTGTTACCGTTCAAGATCGCAAAACCGCGATTATTCCGATGTCCGACTATGCGGCGACCTTCGCCGCGCATTGCATGGAAGAAAGGCCTCGCATCAGTTCCGGCTTTGAATCCTTCGACATCGCTCTTAATGGCGGTTTTTCCTCCGATCTTTACATCATGGCTGCCGAGACCAGCACTGGAAAATCCGCCATCATGATGACACTCGCCCAAAACATGGCAGCTGCAGGAATCGATGTTTTGTACTTTGCTCTGGAAATGTCCCGCGATGAATTTGTAGCTCGTGGTATTTCTGCTCTCTCCTATCAGGCTTATCGGGAAGACTGTACACCAAGCAAAACATCCGTTTTTCCCTGCTTCACAGCTGGCGACGTCCTGTATAACCGTTATGATCCGGTCGGTCGGAAATTCACAAAAGTTCCGTTCCATCAGTACCGGCCCTATGCCGACCAATACTTCAGCTTGTATGGTGACCACCTTCACATCATTGAAAGCGGCATGCATGGATGGATTGCAAAGGATATCGCCAACACCGTTTTTCTCTGGAAGAAGGAACATCCTGCATCAACCGTAGCGGTTTTTGTTGATTATCTGCAGAACATCAAGGCAGATCCGGAAGAGCGCTCCCAGCAGGATCGCAAAACCAAAACCGATGTGTGTGTAAATACTCTGAAGACGCTGGCCTCCCAGCTTTCCATCCCCGTCATCACAATTTCCAGTGTCTCCCGTTCCAGCTACAAGGGAAAGATCGGCACGGAATCCTTCAAAGAATCTGGTGATACGGAGTACACCGCTGGGATTCTTCTGGGCTGGAACTGGCTGGGAGTAACAGACGAGCGTGACCAGAGCCGCATTAGCAGTGAAAAAGCGGCCTGCAGCGAGCGTGGTTTCCGAAGAATGGAACTGGACATCCTGAAATACCGGAATTCCGCCCGAGATCAATCCGTACTTCTGAACTACTATCCCCAATACAACTTCTTTGTAGAAGCCGACGCGGATCTTTGGGCCGCTGCATTAGCACAAAGTCAATCGGCACAAAAATTCTGAACTTGCAACCGAAGTGTATTAAGCACTATATTGCCTTAGCATTTTTAGTAACTGTTATGAGAAAAAGAACTCCTGATCCCTCGCAGATCGAACAACTGAATAAACTGATCGACACTCTGCGTGGTATCATGAGATCGGGTGAATCGTGTGCCGAATTTGAAATGGCAATGAAGGCACAAATCCGAAAGCAGGTTGATATCATTCACGCCAAGCCGATTTTTGCATCCCATAAAATGCACACCGTCGACGGAAAGGAGGTTCCGACATACTGGTACACAGCCAATCCTGATGACTACAAGAAGAAAATTACAGCACCCACAAAAGAAAAGCTGTACGGAAAGCTGATCGTCATCTATACCGAGCAGGGCTATCAGTTTACCAAAAACAAAAAGGCCATCAATTCAGAGTATTCGTTGCGGAAGATTTTTGAGGCATACATAGAAAAAGATCTGTCCATTACGAAGGGTTCAAAAAATGCGAGAAGTGAAGTCTGGAATTTATACTTGGAAGGGTCTCCGCTTGCCGACATGGATATCCGTGATATTACCGCATCCGTACTTATGAATGCCTATCGTGATATTTTTGCAGCCGGAACCGTGAAGGGATCTGCATTCACAAAGAAATACTTCAGTGACATCCATGGTTGCGTTCACGCCGTATACAAATACGCAATTACCTACATGGGGCTGAATCTGATTGATCTTCCCAAATCAATTGATTATAGCATGCTTCCTTTCCGTCCCACCGGCTCCAGCAGCGATGACATTCAGGCAGCTTCTTTGACAAGAGAAGAGTTCCAACGTGCATTGTTCTGGTGCAGAGAGCATCAGAAGGATGGCGCAGCACTGGCAATCTGGTTTAATTTCTATCTGGGTCTGCGGTACGCCGAGCTTTCGGCACTCCGCTGGTGTGATGTGGATCTGAAGCGCAGAGTGGTTCATGTATGCGGTCACATCGACAAAGAGAGAATTCGGCAGCCATTCACGAAGAAGAAAACAGCAGAAGGTATGCGTTATATCCCTCTTATCGATGATGCCGTCAAAGTTTTCAGGCTCATTCTGGAGAAAAAGCCAGAAGATGCAGCACGGGATGATCTCATTTTCCCGCTGAACGGATACAGCACTCTGCTCCGGCGCTGCAAGGATTGTTTTCGATATTCTCTTGAAACGGAAGTCCTGCCGGAACACTATGTTACTCATTCATTGAGAGCAACAGCAGCTTCTCTCTGGTATGTAAATGGCGTTCCTGAGAAGACCATCAAGAAGCTTCTCGGGCATACCACCATCCAGATGACCATGAGATACTGCCATGACCTGACAACTTTGGAAGAAACCAGAGGCTCAATGGCATATGCAATGGCCGCAAATAGCCAATGAAGAGCAGCAATTTATTGCTTATTCTTTAAGTTTTCAGCTTTTACCCGTTTTTACCCGTTTTGAGTCTGACATGGCAAAAAAAGAACTCCGGGAACGTTGAAAACTCAACATTTCCGGAATCCCTACCAGAGGTGCCAACCAGATTTGAACTGGTGATCAGGGTTTTGCAGACCCACGCCTTACCACTTGGCTATGGCACCATCGTATGAAACATGCATTTATTAAGTTGCATCCGTGACTCCGACGGGA